>Ga0265314_10000085_pt1 | contig 141076 bp, 67 predicted proteins | sample 4126metaG_FD_203106 | JGI IMG/M metagenome (GOLD analysis project Ga0265314, IMG submission 203106) | Rhizosphere microbial communities from Carex aquatilis grown in University of Washington, Seatle, WA, United States - 4-1-26 metaG | ecosystem: Host-associated > Plants > Roots > Rhizosphere >... | reverse complement strand
GGGTGCTGGCAACGGGGAATCCAGCCGACGATGGACAGATCATTGCGAAGTCCGATTCCGGTTCGACGACGACGGGATGGCAGTTCAAGACTAGCCCGGATACGGGGGTAAGGACATTTGGGGTAGGGGTCTCGCCGAATGGGAGCTCGATCGTGCAGCGCTACAGCAAGACCGTGCCAGTGTTGAACACATGGTACCACGTGGCGGGGGTGTACAACGCGAACGCGCGAACGCTGGATGTTTACGTCAATGGAATGCTCGACGACGGGGTGTTGAGCGGGACCGTTCCCAGCGCACAATTTGATCCCAATCTGAGTGTGTTGATCGGGAAGAGAAACGATGGCTACAATTTCATCGGGACGATCGATGAGGTGCGGATCTACAACCGCGCGTTAAGCCAGACCGAGATCCAGACCGACATGAATTCTGCAGTTGGAAGCGCCTCACCGGCGGACACAACGGCGCCGAGCGTGCCGGCGAATGCGGCTGCGGCGGCAGTAGGCGCCAACCAGGTCAATGTGAGCTGGGGTGCCTCGAGCGATAACGTCGGGGTGACCGGATATCTGGTAGAACGAAGCAGCGGGGCCGGGTCAACGAGTTTTGCGCAGGTGGCGACACCGGCTGGGGCCAGTTTCAGTGATACAGGCTTGGCCGCGTCGACGGTTTACAATTATCGGGTGCGGGCGACCGATGCGGCTGGAAACCTAAGCGGTTATTCGGCTGTGGCGAGCGCAACCACTCAGGCAGTCCCCGACACAACGGCGCCCAGCGTGCCGGCTAATGTAATGGCTGCGGCGGTGAGCACCAATCAGGTTAATGTGAGCTGGAGTGCCTCGAGCGATAACGTCGGGGTGACCGGATATCTGGTAGAACGAAGCAGCGGGGCCGGGTCAACGAGTTTTGCGCAGGTGGCGACGCCGGCTGGGGCCAGTTTCAGTGATACAGGCTTGGCCGCGTCGACGGTTTACAATTATCGGGTGCGGGCGACTGATGCGGCTGGAAACCTAAGCGGTTATTCGGCTGTGGCGAGCGCAACCACTCAGGCACTACCCGACACAACGGCACCGAGCGTGCCGGCCAACATGGCTGCGGCGGGGGTGAGCAGCAGCCAGGTCAATGTGAGCTGGAGCGCCTCAAGCGACAACGTTGGGGTGACCGGCTATCTGGTAGAACGGAGCCAGGGCGCGGGGTCGACCAGTTTCGCGCAGGTGGCGACGCCGAGTGGGACCGGCTTCGGTGATACCGGTTTGTCGGCGGGAACGGTTTACAATTACCGGGTGCGGGCGAAGGACGCGGCTGGGAATGTGAGCGGGTATTCTACGGTGGCCAGCGCGACGACGCAATCGCTGCCGGACACGACGGCGCCGAGTGCGCCCGCCAATCTGGTGGCGACCGCAGCTAGCAGCAGCCAGATTAACCTGGGTTGGAGCGGCTCGACGGACAATGTAGGAGTGACTGGTTACCTTGTGGAGCGAAGCCAGGGTGCAGGCTCGACGAGTTTTGCACAGGTGGGGACGGTGGGTGGGACGAGCTACGGGGACACGGGCTTGACGGCCTCCACGGTTTACAATTACCGGGTGCGGGCGACCGATGCGGCTGGGAATCTAAGCGGGTATTCGGCCGTGGCGAGTGCAACCACTCAGGCGTTGCCGGATACAACGGCGCCCAGCGTACCGGTAAATGTGGTAGCGGCGGCGGCAAGCACCAACCAAGTCAACGTAACTTGGAGCGCCTCGACGGACAATGTGGGAGTGACTGGGTATCTGGTGGAGCGCAGCCAGGGTGCAGGCTCGACGAGTTTCGCGCAGGTGGGGACGCCGGCGGCAGCCAGTTACAGCGACGCGGGACTGTTGGCCGGGACGGTTTACAATTACCGGGTGCGTGCCGCTGATGCGGCGGGCAATCTGAGCGGGTATTCCGCGGTCGCAAGTACGACGACCTCCAATGTCGTGTCGTCGGGGAGCGGACCGGTAGCCTCATACGGGTTCAGCGAAGGAAGCGGGACGGTGACTGCGGATTCGTCTGGCAACGGGTACACGGGCACGCTGAGCGCGGCGACCTGGACGTCGGGGGGCAAGTATGGTCAGGCGTTGTCCTTCAACGGGACCAGCAGTTACGTGAACCTGGGGAACCCGGCGCTCTTGAAGCTGACTGGGAGCATGACCTTGGAGGCGTGGGTGCTGGCAACGGGGAATCCAGCCGACGATGGACAGATCATTGCGAAGTCCGATTCCGGTTCGACGACGACGGGATGGCAGTTCAAGACTAGCCCGGATACGGGGGTAAGGACATTTGGGGTAGGAGTCTCGCCGAATGGGAGCTCGATCGTGCAGCGGTTCAGTAAGACCGTGCCAGTGTTGAACACATGGTACCACGTGGCTGGAGTGTACAACGCGAGCGCGCGAACGCTGGATGTTTACGTCAATGGAGTGCTTGATGACGGAGTGTTGAGCGGGAGCGTTCCCAGCGCGCAGTTCGATCCCAATCTGAGTGTATTGATCGGGAAACGGAGCGGTGGCTACAATTTCATGGGGACGATCGATGAGGTGCGGATCTACAACCGCGCGTTAAGCCAGACCGAGATCCAGACCGACATGAATACGTCAATGGGCGGTTCCTCCTCGGTGGACACAACGGCACCGACTGCGCCCACTGGCTTGGCCGCGGTGGCAGTGAGCCGTAGCCAGATCAATTTGAGCTGGGGAGCATCAACCGACAACGTGGGCGTTACCGGCTACCTGGTGGAATACCGACGGGGGTACAACGGCAACTTCACGCAGATTGGCACGACCACTGGCACGACCTTCACCAGCACCGGCCTGTTCTCGAGGACCACCTACAGTTACCGAGTACGGGCGACCGACGCGGCGGGCAACCTGAGCACCTATTCAGGTGTGGTGAGCGCCACGACACAGTAGCAGTTGGGTTTTCGGGGCCTGCTAGCCCTTCGGTATCCGGGCCGTGTATGATCGGGTGGTGACGGTCCGTGGGCGAGGACTAATACATGAGGTTTGAAGCAACCAAACTCCTAGGCGCGTACGTGGTAGAACCAGAGCCGCATGAGGATTCACGAGGTTTTTTTGCGCGCACTTTTTGCGTTCGCGAGTTCAGCGAGCACGGCCTGGCGACTGGTTTCGTTCAGTGCAGCGTTTCGTTCAACCACTTGCGTGGCACCCTGCGTGGTCTTCATTACCAGCTTCCGCCCTCCTGTGAGGCGAAACTGGTTCGCTGCACTGCCGGAGCAATCTACGATGTCATCGTTGACCTGCGGCCCAGTTCCTCGACGTACTTGGAGCATATCGGTGTCGAATTATCGGGCCGGAATCGCCGCGCTCTTTACGTTCCGCCGATGTTCGCACACGGGTTCCAAACGCTGGAGCCCGGCACAGAGGTATTCTATCAGATCAGCGAATATTATTCGCCTGGAGCGGCCACGGGCGTGCGGTACGACGAGCCCAAGGTGGGAATCGAGTGGCCCTTGCCGATTGAGGCATTGTCGGAGAAAGACGCAAGCTGGCCGTTGCTCGCCTGAAGCCCCTGCCTCATTTCAATAACTCCATTGATGGGAACAAGTTTACGGGATGTCCTGAGAGGGTGGAAAGCCGAGCAGGAGGGGCAAGCGCTCTACCAATCCGTCTCTGAGCTCTACCCCCTTTGCCGCAGCATTACCGGCGACGGCCTGCGCGAGAGTTTGCGCAAGCTGCAAACGCAGGCCCCGCTTTCGATCCAAGAGGTTCCGAGCGGTGCGCAAGTGTTTGATTGGACGGTGCCGAAAGAATGGAACATTCGAGATGCCTACATTAAGAACCGGAAGGGCGAGAAGGTCGTCGATTTTCAAAGATCCAATCTTCACGTGGTAAACTACAGTGTTCCGATAAGAACCAAGCTGCGACTGGAAGAGCTGCGGGAGCGTCTGTTCACTCTGCCGGAGACTCCGGATTGGATCCCCTACCGTACGTCCTACTACAAGGAGAGCTGGGGTTTCTGTCTCAGTCAGCGCACCTTGGAGAGCCTGCCCGAGGACGAGTACGAGGTGTGCATCGACTCGACACTCCAACCGGGGCACTTGTCTTACGGCGAGCTACTTGTCCCGGGCACTAGCGATGAAGAGGTTCTCATCTCCTGCCATTCTTGCCACCCTTCGCTCTGCAACGACAACCTCTCGGGAATGGTTGTCGCTGCAAGGATGGCGCAGATCATGGCGACAATTCCGCGGCGCTATTCGTACCGCTTCCTATGGATCCCGGGAACCATTGGCGCCATCACCTGGCTGGCTCTAAACGAATCGATCCTACAGGGGATCCGCCATGGGTTGGTTCTGTCGTGCGTTGGAGACCAAGGACGGTTTACCTACAAACGCAGCCGACGCGGCAACGCGGAAATCGACCAAGCGGTGGAGCATGTGTTGCGTGCCGCGGGCAGCGACTATGACACGCTGGATTTCAGCCCTTACGGCTACGACGAGCGCCAGTACTGCTCTCCTGGCATCAACCTCCCAGTGGGTTGTTTCATGCGTACCCCGAACGGGAAGTATCCGCAATACCACACCTCGGCTGACGACCTTAAACTCGTTACGGGCCGGGCACTTGCGGAGTCACTCTACAAACTGTTAGGGGTCGTCGAAGTCCTGGAGCGGAATCATCGCTACCTAAACCTGAATCCTAAATGCGAACCCCAGCTTGGGCGCCGCGGATTATACCGCCAGATGGGGGGCACGTCAGGCACTGGGTCCGAGGAGGCCATGCTCTGGGTTTTGAATTTCTCGGACGGCGAGAATTCACTCCTCGATATAGCTGGGCGTTCGAGGATACCTTTCGAGAAACTGGCCGACACGGCGGATGTCCTGGTGGCAAATGATCTCCTCCGAAGCACCGAGGCACCGGGAAAACAGTAAGCTGCGCGCGGGACGGGCGATCACAAGTCCCTCAGCCCCCTTCGAGTCCCGTTTCCTCTCGGATGGATAAGTAATAGCGGTCGACAAGAGCCGCCGGCCCTCCCACTCCCTACGCGGCAGACTCCCAATCTAATAAAAAACACCTCAACAATGGAACGAGTCAAGAACGAAAACCCCGCAGAGCAACCGGAAGCAACCCAGGCAAGGCGCGCAGGCGCACGCTGCCGCTTTTGTGCAACGCCGCTGAACCATACCTTTGTGGATCTGGGGATGTCCCCATTATGCGAGAGCTATCTCAGCCAGGACCATTTGAATCGGGTGGAGTCGTTTTATCCCCTCCACGTCCAAGTGTGTGATCAGTGCTTTTTGGTCCAACTCGAAGAATACGTCAGCGCGACTGATATCTTCACCGAATACGCCTACTTTTCTTCCTACTCAGACACCTGGCTAAAGCACGCCGCAGATTATGTGGATATGATCATCCAGCGGCTCGCCTTAGGCCAGGGGAGCCTCGCTGTGGAGTTGGCCAGCAACGATGGATACTTGCTCCAGAACTTCGTCAAGAGGGGTATTCCCGCTCTAGGCGTCGAACCCGCGGTGAATGTGGCGAAAGTCGCCAACGAGAAAGGCGTGCCGACCTTGGTGAGGTTCTTCGGTCGGCAGACCGCAGCGGAAATGGTGGCGGACGGCAAACAAGCTGACTTGGTGATCGGCAACAACGTGCTGGCTCAGGTTCCGGATTTGAACGATTTCGTGGCCGGCATCCGGACCCTTTTGAAGCCGGAGGGCGTGGGGACGCTGGAATTTCCGCATCTGGTTAGGCTAATGGCGGAGAATCAGTATGACACCATTTACCATGAGCATTTCTCGTATTTCTCGTTCATCACCGCCGAGAAAATATTCGCTGCACATGGACTGACGCTATTCGACGTCGAAGAACTCTCGACCCACGGCGGTTCTCTTCGGATCTATGCGCGCCATGCTCAAGATACCTCCAAACCAGTCACTGAGCGGGTAGGCAAATTGAGGCAATTCGAGCTTGCCGAAGGCCTGGATCGTATGGGCACATATGCCACGTTCGGCGAAAAAGTGAAGGAATCGAAGCGGAATCTTTTGGACTTTTTGATTCGTGCGCGGCGAGAGGGCAAGCGGGTGGCCGGTTACGGTGCGCCGGGAAAAGGCAATACCCTGCTCAATTATTGCGGCATTCGCACGGACTTCCTCGATTACACCGTCGATCGGAACCCTTACAAGCAAGGCAAATTCCTTCCGGGCACGCACATTCCGATCCATTCGCCGGAAATGATTTTTCAAACGAAGCCGGACTACGTGCTTATCCTGCCGTGGAATTTCAAGCAAGAGATAGTCAAGCAACTCGCAGGCATACGGGAGTGGGGCGGGAAGCTCGTGGTACCAATTCCCAGCGTTGAGGTGATCCCTTGAGGTTGCGCGTGGCTTTTGTCGGGCAGCGGCTTAGGATGCATCGACTAATCGGGGAAGGATGCAGGCTATGATAGGACTCCGCTTCTCTAAATTGAAGACGGTCCTGTGCCTGGGCGCACATGCGGACGACATCGAGATTGGCTGCGGGGGAACGATCACCAAGTTGATCAGGGAGAATACCGACTTGAATGTCGTCTGGATTGTTTTTAGCGGCAGGGGCAGACGGAGGCTTGAGGCTGAACGAAGCGCTCAAGCGTTTCTGAAGGATGCGGTCAAGAAGATGGTCACGGTTAAGAACTTCAAGGACAGTTTCTTTCCGTCCCAAACCGCTGCTATCAAGGGGTTCTTCGAACAGTTAAAGAGGGATGTTCGGCCCGATCTGGTCTTCACGCACTTTCTCGAGGACCGCCACCAGGATCACCGCGTGCTTTCGGAGTTGACCTGGAACACATTCCGGAACCACCTGATAATGGAATATGAAATCCCGAAATATGAGGGCGATCTGCAGCATCCCAACGTGTTTGTGCCCTTGGCCCGTGTGGTTTGCGATGAGAAAGTGTCGCGCATTTGCCGGTTTTTCCAGACCCAGGGCAACAAGCACTGGTTCTCGGAGGACTTGTTTTACGGTTTGATGAGGATACGCGGCACTGAATGCGCTTCGGAAGAGAGGTTTGCCGAGGCTTTCCACTGCCGAAAACTGATAATCTAGCAAACGCTAGGCGAACCGCATCGATAGCCGCTCAGAAGATTTTACTACTAAACCAGTAATCGGGCGGTTAGGCTCTTCCGCGTTCGGAATGAGGGCCGGTGTGGCTGCACCGGCCCCTCCTGTTGGTTAACAAGCGGATGAACACTGTTTTCGAAAAAGAGCTGGTTTCCGTTATTATCCCTGTCCATAACCGATTTGGCCTTGCGGAGCAGGCAATCAAGTCAGTGTTAGGACAAAGCTACCGGCCTTTGGAAATCATCGTGGTGGACGATGCCTCGGCTGAGCCCTTCAGATTGGCGATGGAGCAGGCAAGCGACGTGGAGTTCAGGCTGATTAGATTGGAGTTGAATTCAGGACCTGGAGCGGCGCGGGAGGCTGGACGCAAACAAGCTCGAGGGGAGTTCATCGCGTATCTGGATTCTGACGACCTCTGGGCTCAGGGGTTTCTGGCGGAGATGACGTGTGCGCTTCGGCAGACGGAGTCGGCGGGGATGGTCTATTGTTCTGCGATCTATTCCGATAGCGGGGGGGGTGGCGAGTTTGTCAAACGCAGCAACCAAAGGTTCGAGACTTTTTTGCCGACGGTGCTTTGGGGAAGACCGTGGCCCACTTGCGGTTGTGTTTGGCGCCGCTGGGCTACTGACAGAATAGGTCCCTGGCTCCCCATCTGGTGGTGGGAGGACTACGAGTATGATTGCAGAGCCGGACGCCTAGGGATCGGGATCTGTCACGTTCCTACCGTTCTTTGCACTGTGCATCGGGATGCACCTAAGAGAATTTCCGAAGTGCTCTCGAGCCATCGCGCAGTCGAGAGCATGGAGTTGGCGATGGGGGAGATCGCCGAGCATGCAGCGTCCGTGGGATTATTGCGAGACGGGGCAGTCAGGTCGCGCGTGGCCGAAAGGATGTTAGGCATCGCGATTGCCGCTCTTAAGATTTCCGAGTTCGGCCGAGCTAGGTCCAACATCTACTCTGCGATTCATCGTGCGCAGGTCGGATTTGTGAGTCGGCTATGGGGTTACTGCGCGCTGGCGTTGGTAGCCCTGCAAAATCGAAAGCTGGCTCTACAAGTTACTCGCCGACTTCGCTCCCACCTGATTGGACAGTTGCAGGACGAGTGGTGATGGTCTTGACGAGCCACTCGCAAGAAACCCCATGATGACGTTGCTCCACGAGCGTTTGTCTCGCAGGTTCCGGGCGGCGGCCACGCCTCCGGGGTGCCAAGTCTATTGTTACCATGGAGTCGTTCACCAGCGACAAGATGTTCGTCTGGAACGGAACTTTCACGTGATTGAGGATTTTCGCCAACAGGTGCAATTCATCCGCCGCAAGCCGGTCACGGCATTGGGGAGATTTGTCGATGCATTGAGCGGGCACGGCAAATCCGGCCCGTTGTCGGCGGCGATTACGTTTGACGACGGCTACGCCAACAATCTCCTCGCCGCTGAGACTTTGGCGGAGGCTAAGCTGCCCTGGGTTCTTTTTGTAACGACGAGCGCGGTCGGGAGGCAGGGAGCGATCTGGACGGTGGAGCTCTCGCTGCTTTTGCTTCATGGCGATTCCGAAAGCGTTGAGGCTCTCGAGAAGGTTTGGAAACTGAAGACGCGCGAAGATCGAGAATCGGCGTTTCAAGCCATCCGATATCCAATGAAGGGCATGCCAGCGGCTTCCCGCAGGGCGGCGTTGGATGCGCTCCGAGCACAATTTCCTCCTGCGGAAACTCAAAGGCTGCTGGAACGGTTTCCTTCGTTTCAGATGCTTACCTGGACGGAATTAAGGCAACTCGCCGCGGCTGGCGTGGAGATTGGCAGCCACGGAGTGGATCACGAACTGCACCACGCGGCTCAGGATCCGGAAGTCCGACGGCGGGAATTGGTGGAATCCAAGCGAGAGATTGAGCAGCAGTTGGGGAGGCCGTGCCGATTCTTCGCATTCCCCAATGGAGATCATTGCGAACACTCGGCGAGAGAGGTCGAAGCGGCCGGTTACGAACTGGCGTTCACAACTCAGCCAGGTTTAGTCCGGGCGGACTGCAATCGTTTTCTGCTACCCCGCGTATCGCCCGGAGGGTCGACCACCAAGCTCAAGCAGCAGTTGCGCGAGCTGCAGTGAATCGGCCGACGGTCTTCTAGGTTCTACTTCCTTCGTTCTTCGCATGTGCGGCATTGCAGGCATACTGACTTTCGACGGCAGCGCATCGCAACCTGAGTTTGGCCAGGCGATCCGGCGGATGACTGGCCTGATGAAGCGCCGCGGGCCGGACGACGAGGGCTATTTCTTGAGTCCGGACGGGAGAGTGCAGATGGGTTTCAGGCGGTTGGCGATTCTGGATCTGACGCCGGCAGGCCACCAGCCCATGCTTTCCGGGGACGGGCGGTCCGCGATCATCTTCAACGGCGAGATCTACAACCATCTCGAGCTGCGCGCGGAGCTAGAACAGGCCGGCGTCCGGTTTCGCTCCCGTTCAGATACCGAGGTGCTATTAGAGGCTTTGAATCGCTGGGGAATCGAGGCTATTCCCAGGCTCAACGGCATGTTCGCCTTCGCCTGGTACGACTTGGCTGCACGTATTCTAGTGCTGGCTCGCGATCATGCGGGCATCAAACCCCTGTATTATGGCCAGCATCCCAAGGGGCGGGGACTGGTCTTTGGCTCGCAGTATGATCTTCTTTCGCACTCTCCGTGGGGGCCATTGGGGGAAGTGCGTCAGGATGTGCTCCGACTGTACTTGCGACTGCACCACATCCCTCCCCCGTATGGATTGCTAGCGAACACTTTCCAGCTTGAGCCAGGCGGCTGTCTGATGGTGCGTCCCGATGGGAGTAGCGAGAAGCGGATCTGGTGGCGATTGCCGGAAGAACCGGAGGCGTTGCTTCGCGGCGAGGAGGCGGCGGAGGCCGTCGAGGCGGCGATCCAAAATGCGGTCCGGCGGCAGCGAATTGCCGATGTGCCGCTAGGGGTCTTTCTCAGTGGTGGGGTGGATTCGCCTTTGGTGGCGGCGGTAGCCCGACGCCAGACGGGGCCGGAGTTGAAGGCCTTCACCATTGGCAACCCCGGCTGGGCGCAGGATGAGTCCGAGGCGGCCAGCCGCTATGGCCGCAGGCTCGGAGTGGATTTTCGTCTTCATCTGGCGAGCGGAGACGATGCGCTCGGACGCATTCCGGAGGTGATGGCGGCGCAGTATGAGCCTTTCGCGGATTTTTCCATTCTTCCCACGCTTCAGGTGAGCCAGTTCGCCAAGTCCGAAGTGACGGTCGCATTGAGCGGCGATGGCGGCGACGAATTGTTCTTTGGCTACGAGCGGCCACTGTCACTGTTGCGGAACGGGGCGGATTTTCGATTTCCGTGGCCGGTGAGGCGGGCGATGTATTATGCGAGCCGATTAGGCATTGGCCCGAAACGGTCGGAAGTGATCGCCGCTCGATCAGCCGGAGATTACTACTTCGGGGTTAATTGTCGGGTAAGCAATGCCGACCTCGGCCTGATCGCTCCGTCCCTTCCGGCTTTGCCAGCGGATTTCGATTTGTACGCCGCTGGCGAGTACCGAGGCCTTGAGCATCTGGCGGGTTTTTCCCGTCGGGCGGAATTTTACGGCCAACTGCAACGCGGGCTGAAGAAGGTGGACATGGCATCTATGCATCACAGCCTGGAGGTGCGCGTGCCGCTCCTGGATCGCGAAGTTATCGAGACGAGTCTGCGGTGTGATCCGTTCGACAACATGCGCGATGGCACGCGCAAGGCGGTACTGCGTGACACGCTGGCGCGTTACGTTCCGGCCACCGAGATTCCCACGCCGAAGAGAGGTTTTGCGGTTCCGCTTGGGGACTGGCTGCGCGGGCCACTTCGTCCGCTGGTCGAGGACACCCTGTTCTCTGGACCGCTTTATCCGGAGGGCGTGTTTGAACGCCAGGGACTACGCCGCTACTGGGAGGATCACCTCTCCGGCAGGAGAGACGGTAAGTGGGGCATTTGGACTTTGTTGGCCCTGCAATGGTGGGGAAAGGATCACGCCGTGGCAAAGAACCGTGAAAGCCCTCGATCAGTTGAGTTACCTGCGTTACGAGCTTAGCCTGGCGGTGAACCGGCGCTGGTGGCGTTGGTTAACCATTTGGTTCGGCAAGGGGCCTGGCGTTACGGTCTCGTACCGGCTGGACCGCTTCCTGTTCCTGCTGATTGGCTCCCTCTATGGAATCATACGACCCCTATGCTTCCCCCTGTTCGCCTTCCTGCGCTTCTTGTCCGCGGATCACGAGATTGATTACAACGCCGATATTGGCAAGGGACTCCGAATCCTGCACCCGACGTTGGGTGTGGTGGTTTCCGGGCACACAGTCGCTGGAGAGAATCTTACTCTGACTGGCGGCAATTGCATCGGGATCAGGGGGAAAACCCAACCAGGAGACATCGCCATCGGTTCCAACGTTTTGCTCGGAGCCAACGCGGTGATTCTTGGACCAGTTCGGATAGGGGACAGTTGTGCCATCGGTGCGGGAGCTGTCGTGTTGGATGATGCACCCGCTGGCACGGTGTTGGTTGGTGTGCCCGCTCGACCGGCGAAGAGGAAATCGCCTCCGATCTACGCCACCACAACTCCGATTTGATGAGTCGCATTTTTCCAGCAACTGATGAACCGGGCCGGATACCTTCCCTGGACGGTCTGCGCGCCGTTTCCATTGCCCTGGTCCTCTTTTCGCATCTCCTGGGGACTCAGAATTTCCTAGGCCGAGGTTGGCTCGAACGCACCGGTGACTTAGGCAACCTGGGGGTAAGGTGTTTCTTCGTCATTTCAGGTTTCCTGATCACGACCCTGCTGTTGAATGAGCTCGACCGCAAGGGTGGGATCTCGCTCAAGCATTTCTACTTGCGCCGGACCTTTCGCATTTTCCCGGCGTTCTACCTGTGCCTGGGAGTAATTGCCGCGCTCTCGGCCCTTGATTTGGTGAAACTCAACCGGCATGACCTCCTGTTTGCCGGGACCTACACGATCAACTATCGCACGGCAGTGGAACGTTCTTGGAATATCGGCCATATGTGGTCCTTGGCGGTGGAGGAACAGTTCTATCTCCTCTGGCCTGCGGCGCTTTGCCTGCTGGGCAAAAGGAGGGCACTCTGGGCAACCTTCCTGACTATTCTCCTGGCCCCACTGGTGCGGATCGGGACTTGGTACTTTTTCCCTGACTGGACGCCCGGCATCAAGTGGCAGTTCCAAACGGTGTGTGATTCGTTGGCAACGGGCTGTCTGCTGGCGGGGTTGCAGGGCTGGCTGACCAAGCAAGAGCGGATTGATAGAGTATTGGCATCGAATGCGTTGCTACTGCTGCCGCTCCTGGCAGGGCTGATGAACATCTATGTTTCCGGGCGCCCGCGAGTGAGATACTTGGTTGGGCAGTCCTTCATGAACATCTCCATCGCTCTGTTCATTCACCATTGTATGCGGAATCCGAGGCAGTGGGCGGGCCGCGTGTTGAACCTTCGACCTCTGGTCATCGTGGGCGTGCTGAGCTACTCACTTTATCTCTGGCAGCAATTGTTCCTGAACCATTACTCGAAAGCCCTGGTTTGCTGCTTTCCGCTCAATATCCTCCTGGCCTTTCTCGCGGCTGTGCTGTCCTACATTCTGGTGGAGAAGCCTTGCTTAGACCTGCGGAAACAAGTCGAGAAGCGCCTCTTTAATCGAACCAAAGCGGTGGCTCCGGTTGCCGCACCGCAGTCGGTTCCATAGCCAAATGCTATGCCCGGCACTGTGTCCATTCTTTTCACGATCCCGAATTTTATCACCGCGGGGTCCGGACGGGCCATGTTGAATATCATCGAACGTTTAGACCGAACACGGTTTTCCGCTGGTGTCTGTGTGTCCAGGAAGGGCGGAGACTTGGATCAGGTGGTGGACCGGCTAAAGATTCCCTTCTTGGAAGCCGATTTTACCGTCTCCCCGCGACCCTATTTGACCTTGATGCCACGCGCCTGGCGAGCCGGGCGCAAGTTTAGAGCACATGGTTTCGCCCTTTGGCACTCCTATCACTACACAGACGATTACACTGAGTCGATCATTGCCCGAATGTCGGGTGCGAGAGCCTGGATCTACACCAAGAAGAATATGGGTTGGGGCAGCCGTGCGTGGCACCTCCGCACACGTTTTGCGACACGCGTGGCTGTGCAGAATAGCGACATGATGAAAACCTTCTTCGGTAACCGTTCGTACCAGAAGAAGGCCCGCGCCTTGCCCCGAGGTGTGGACACATCCAAGTTTTGTCCTCAGTCTCCACCGACATTAGGACTGCGAGCGAGCCATCGTATCGCGGCGGATTCGGTGGTAATCGCCTGTGTTGCCCAGCTCGTGCCGGTGAAGGGGCACCCGACGCTGATCCAGGCACTCGCGTCGGTCCCTAATGCCCATTTGCTGATCGCTGGCAGTCCGCAAGATCGCGACTACACAACCTCCCTGCACGAGCGGGTGAGGGAACTTGGGCTGGGCGACAGGATCCACTTTTTAGGAGGCGTGAAGGAAGTGGCCTCGCTCCTGGCGGAGGTCGACATCTTCGTGCTGCCAACCTGGGCCAAGTGGCGGATGGAAGGCTGCCCGGTTGCCTTGCTGGAAGCTATGGCCTGCGGCAAAGCTTGCGTTGCGACAGATATTCCTGGATCGCGCGATCTCGTGGAGCACGAGAGGAGCGGTTTGCTGGTTGCTCCCGAGGATCCTGCGAGGATGGCCTCAGCACTCAATCAGCTCGTAGGCTCCATAGAATTGCGCCAGCGCTTAGGCCAGGCAGCCCATCAGCGAGTTCTTGATCATTTCACCCTCGAAAAAGAGGTTGCCGCTCACGAAGCGATCTATGACGAGGTAATGGGGACACTCGAGGCTTGAAACCGGAACGCCCATGCTTCACCTGGTTTGAGTTTTCGGTTCGCTAGGTCGCATCGTTTCATTCCGCCCTATTTCATCCAATTCACGTGCGCTCGACTTTTATCGGTGACCTGGTAATCGGCTTCGGAAGCGGCCGACCAAGTGGCGGTCGCGGTTGTGCGGGGCCCTGGACAACCGCGCTGTCGGGGCTGGGTTGGGAGGCGAGCCAGCAGGCGCCGGGGCCGAACTGGAAGGGCTTTCCGCTGACTGAGTTCAAAACTCCCAGGTGGACAATCTGGTTGCTGGGCGAGTTGGTGGGGGGGTCCGACGGTAAGCCCGAAGGTGGGGCTCTTCTGATAGAGGTGGTTCGCGGTGGCAGAACAGCGGCCGAGTTGAACGGACATTTCTTGCTCTGGGCGTGGGATGAAAACGATCAAAAATGGCACGTGTGGACCGATCGGTTTGGGACACTACACGCATATCATGCGTGTTCTGGTTCCAGCGCCGCCCTCGGCAGCTCGTTCGAGGCCGTAGCCAGCCTCGCCTCGAGGAAACAACTGGATTGGCAAGCTCTCACGGGGTTTCTAGGGTTCGGTTTTTTTCCCGCGGATAGAACTTACTACGAGGATGTTCGAATCCTGCGGCCGGCGACACACTACATATTCAATGCAAGCGGCAGGGAGGTGAGCGCGGAGAGATATTATAACTGGCACCATGACCCAGATTACAGGCGCAGCTACGAGGATACGGTCGAGCAGTTCGGCGGGATTTTCCAGTCGGCCATGGCTGACCGCTTGGCTCTGCCCTCCGCTCCCCAAACCTCGGCCCCCGGTCTCCTTGCTTCGCGTGCTGTCCGAATCGCCATCCCCATTTCGGGGGGCCTGGATTCCCGCTCCACGGTTGCGGCGATCAATCCCCCTTTACATTCAGGGATGGGATCACCGTTGGCGTCACAATCTGCGTCTATCGACCATCTCTGGTCTTACAGCTACGGCTACGCCCAGGACTCGGTGGAGATACGGATTGCGCGCGAGGTGGCCCAGGTCCGCGGAGTGCCATTCCAGGCATTCACCCTGAACAACTACCTCTTCGATCGATTAGGCGAGGTTCTCGCAGCTATCGAAGGCTTTCAGGACAGCACGCAGTGCCGGCAGGCCTTTATTGCCGGGGAACTGCGCGAGCATGCCGACTTTGTAATCGCTGCACATTGGGGCGATGTTTGGCTGGATCAAATGGGATTGGTGAACGTCGAAGGAGCGGGCCGAGGGGCCCGGGGAGGGGGATTGACCCCCGGCTTTGTCAGCGAGCACGCTCAGAAGAAGATGCTTAAGCGAGGGCGGGGTTGGCTACTCGAGAACGTGTGCACCCCCCACCTGGGAGGGGAGAAGCCAGAGGCACTGTTGCGCCGGTTCGTGGACCAGGGCATGGAGCCGCTGCAGACCATCGAAGATCCTGACTTCCGCGTGAAAGCGTTCAAGACGGACAATTGGTCGTTTCGCTGGACGTCGGCGAGCCTCCGGATGTTCCAAGCTGCAGCATTTCCTCGACTCCCCTTCTACGATACTCGGCTGGCTGAGTTCTTCAGCACGGTCCCTTCCGAATACGTTTCGGGACGTCGCCTTCAAATTGATTACCTAAAACGGTTCGCTCCCGATCTCGCCCGTGTGGATTGGCAACCCTACAATTCCAACTTGTACGACTATAGAGCGCCAGATGCCTGGGGGTTGCCCAAACGCGCCTGGAACAAAGCGTGGCGCGCTTTGAAGCGCAAGAAAGTAATCGAAAGGAATTGGGAAGTGCAGTTCAACGGGGAAAAGGGGAAGGCCGGCTTGGATCACTGGCTCCTCCGTCCGGGGCTACGCCTTCATGATTTGGTGGCAAAATCAAAGACGGAACAATTGCTGAATGATTTTCGGATGAATCCGCTGGGCGAAGGTCGTGGCTATACCGTGTCCATGCTCCTGACCCTCTCCGCTTGGCTAGAGCGCTGATCGCCGGCGCCTCCCCGTCGCCCATGCCGCGTCCACTCAATTTGTTAGTTTCCGGCATCAATTGGCCTCCGGAAACCTTTCTCCGCCGTCTGATTGATGGGTTGCTGGCGAGTGGCGTCGAGGTGACCGTAGGTTCGGCGGTCAAGCCGGAGCCGAGTTCAGGCGTGAAATGGCTGCAAACACCTTCGTGGGACGCTCCTCTGCCGGTGAGGTTAGCGCGCCTCGGTGCAATGGCTGGCCGCGCAGCACTTCGTGGACAAGACGACCTCAAGGTCTTGGCACGAAGCGAGACGTGCAATGACGGGCTGGGCCAGCGATTGCGGATATGGAATCAGCTACTGCCTTACGCCGGGCGGCGCTGGGATGTGATCTATTTCCCGTGGAATTCGGCCGCGATCGCCCATCTCCCCGTCTTCGATCTTCCCTCTCCCGTTGCAGTGAGCTGCCGAGGAACGCAGGTGAGCGTGGCACCCCATAACCCCGAGCGGGTAGCCATCCGTGAAGGCCTCAGACATACATTTCAGAAAGCCAGCGCGGTGCATTGCGTTTCGGAAGCGACTCTGCAGGACGCCTGCAGACTTGGCCTCGATCCCGCCAAAGCCAGAGTGATCCGGCCGGCGGTCGATCCGGTTCACTTTCGGCCCGCTGAGTCTCGAATAAAAGTCGACGACCGGTTTACGGTGATGACTGTCGGGACGCTCGCCTGGGTAAAGGGTCATGAATGGTCATTGCAGGCCATCCGCCGACTCGCAGACAAGGGCGTGGACGTGCGCTTCGAGATCATAGGCGACGGGCCAGATCGCCAGCGTGTGCTTTATACCATCGCCGACCTGGGGTTGCAGGACCGGGTGCGGTTGCCGGGTAAGTTGGGACCGGACGAAGTGTTGAAGCGGGTACAACAAGCGGATGCATTCCTGCTCTCGAGCCATAGCGAAGGGATCTCCAACGCGGCGCTTGAAGCCATGGCGTGCGGCGTGCCGGTCGTGACAACCGACTGTGGTGGCATGCGGGAGGCGGTGACGGATGGGGTGGAGGGATTTGTGGTGCCGGTGCGAGATGCAGAGGCGATGGCGTCGCGGCTTCTTCACCTGTCCAGCGACGCTGCTTTGCGCCAGCGTATGGGGGAGGCCGCCAGAGGCCGTGTCCAGCGGGAATTTAGCGTGCAGGCTCAGGTGCAGGCGTGGCTTGAATTATACGCTAGCATCCTGGAGGAAAGAGGACTCGACAGGCCGCTAATCGGATCTGCCTTCTCCGTAAGCGGACAGGCGAAACCTGGTTTTGCTGGTCGCACGGCTGGAAATTAGGATCGTTGCACTCAGGTGACCGCCAAGACCATAAAGCTTTTCTCCGAGCGTTCGCATTATTCACGTCAACATCGAAGCGAACTCGCCGATATCTTGCGGCCGTTTTGGAAAGATATGCCGTTCAGCGATGAGGAGCGAAAAGCCGTGTATGGGATTTTTCCAGAGGAGTTTCGTCTGGTGGACAACCTGCCTGAGTCGGACTTGGCGGTGTTGCCCATGACCTGGAATCATTACATGCGCCAGGGGCAATGCTCGCAAAGCGCGCGTTTCATTGAGCTAGCGAGGCAGGCCATGAAGCCGGTCTTGAGTTACATTAGCGGCGATGAAGGGGTGACGGTGAGGTCGGCGTTCGACGACGTTTTCGTCGTGCGCCCCAGCGGGCAGCTCAGCCGCAGGCGCCCACGCCAGTTCGCACAACCCGTTTTCTTCGATGACCCGCTCAAGCGCTACCCGGCTCAGGCATCAGGCCTCGTTACTGCAGCGGTTTCTGCACGTCCTACAGTCGGTTTCTGCGGCCAGGCGAGTGTCAGTGCCGCCAGGGCGGCCACCGATATCGTGCGTACCGCCTGTCGTAACCTACTCTACAGGATTGGTCTCCGCCGAGAGGAGCCGCAGCCGCTTTTTTCCTCCGCGCTCCTCCGGGCCCGGGCCATGAAAGTCCTCGCCGAGTCACCTTTGGTTGAGACGAGATTCATCCCCCGAGCCCAATATCGTGGTGGAGCAGCAAGTCCGGAAGCGCGGGAGGCGACGACTCGGGAGTTCTACCAGAATATTGCCCAGTCTGACTACACTCTATGTGTGCGCGGAGGCGGCAATTTCTCCAAACGATTCTACGAAACCCTCGCGATGGGGCGGATCCCGGTCATGATCGATACCGACTGTCTGCTGCCATTTGAGCCTGAGCTGGATTGGGCCAAGTTCATTGTGCGGGTGCCGCGTCAGCGCCTGCATTCCTTGCCCAAAGCGGTCGCGGACCATTTTGCCGGGCTTGGTAATTCAGCCTTGGTCGAGTTGAAGAGCGCGTGCCGGCGGCTCTGGGAGGAAGAGTTGACATTCGGCGGCTTCCACCGTCACTTGATCAGGATCATCCTGACCTCCGGGAGTCCGCCTGTCACTAGATGCTAGTATGGCGCTTAAGGTTCTTCTAACGGTGCCCGATTTTGCGTCGACTAACTCCCCCTGGCGCGAGGTGGTTGGCCTCGCTAAACATCTGCCTAAGGACCGCTATGAGTTGACCGTCTGTGCGCTCCGTCCGACCGCTTTCGAAGCGGCCGAATCCCTGTTTGGGACCTTGGGAGTTCGCGCCGTGGTCTCCCGCTTTCGGCCCCGTGGGCGTGGGCTCAGTCGTTGGTTGAGCAGCTTTCGCGATGGGAAGGCCCTTAGGGAATGCGGCCCTTTTGATCTCCAGCATTCCATGGATTTCACTGCTTCCCCGTTCGAAGCCTTGATGTCGCGGCGGCACGCGGGTGTCTTTGTGTTCACCCAGAGGAATATGAACGAGGATGGTAGCAGGCTGATGCTAAAGATGAAATCACGCTTGGCGTCATCCATTATTTGCGTCTCAGATGCTGCCCGCCGAGTCGTCGAAGGATTGGGGGCGAGGGACAAATCGGTCACGGTGTATCCAGGCATTGAAACGGAGGCCATCACTTGGCGCCCATTCAAACCGCCAACAAGCGGCTCGTTCCGTATCCTGATGGTCGGCCACGTTTTGCCTCGAAAACGATTTGAGGACGCCCTTCTCGCTCTCGCCGAGTTAGCTCCAGAGTATCCGCAGCTGCGCCTGCGCATCGTCGGCCGAGAAATTGACTCGGCTTATCGCGGGCGGCTCGACAGGTTCGTCAGGGAAAATAACCTCACTAACAATGTGGAGTTCATCGGTCCCCAAGCGGATGTGTTTGGACTGATGTGCGAGTCAGATCTTTTCTTACATACCGCGACTTCCGAGGCTTTCGGCATGGTGGTTATTGAGGCGCTGGCGGTCGGCTTGCCCGTCATTGCCTCGCGCGTTCAAGGCCCCAGCGAAATCATTGAGCACGAACGGACTGGCCTTTTGGTGCCGCCGGCGGAACCACGCAGCATCGCCGCAAGCATCCGTTTTTTGCTGCAGCACCCGGACTTCGCTCGTCAATTGTCCGAATCTGGCCGCCGACGCGTCGAATCGTGCTTCTCCTCGCGTCGTATGGCGTCTGGCATCGTGAGCGTCTATGACTCATTGTTGGGTTGCACGACTGGGAGAACGCAGCGGAGGCGAAGTGCTCAACCGTCCACGCGTCCAGTGCCGCTTTGACCGCGAATCCTAAGATACGGGTCGTCCTTGTTGTCCCCGCTTTTCCGAAGCTGTCCGAGACTTTTATAGTCAGCAAGTTTGTTGGACTGCTGGAAAGGGACTGGGATGTTCAAGTCGTCTGCCACAAATCGGAGGAATCCCAGTGGAAGAGTTTTCCGAACCTGCAGACGCGCAAGGACGCCCGCTCCCGAGTCCACCTGGATTGGCCACACCGGCCCCGTTGGTTGGCAGCGGTGGGGCTCCCGGTCGTGCTGCTCTGGTGCCTGCGTTACAACGCGGCCGGGACCTGGCGCTATCTGAGATGCGGGTTCAGGCGCTTTGGCCTGGATGTGTTCCGGCGCCTATATCTCGACGCGGTCCTGGTGGCGTTGAAACCCGACCTGCTTCACTTTGAATTCGGCGCCTTGGCGGCAGAAAGAATGTACCTCAAGGAACTCCTCGAGTGCAAAGTGGTAGTTAGCTTCCGTGGCTATGACCTGAACCGAAGTGGCCTTGAGCAATCTGACTACTTCCGGGAAGTGTGGGAACACGCCGATTCGCTCCATTTATTGGGAAAAGGGCTTTGGAAGCGGGCACAGCACCGGGGGTGTCCCTCCGGCAAGGCGCGCGCGCTGATTCCGCCCGCTATCGACACCAAAGTTTTCGGGCCGGAGCGGTCCAAGCGAGCGTCCTCCGCTCCAGGTCGCCCGCTGCAAATCCTCAGTGTGGGGCGCCTGACTTGGGAGAAGGGTTATGAGTACTCCATGCAGGCGATTAAGTTGTTGGCCAAGATGGGTATCCGCTCTCAATTCCGTGTCGTTGGCGATGGGCCCATGCTTGAGGCGCTTGCTTTTGCTCGACAGCAAGAAGGTTTGGAGGATTCGGCCCAGTTTTTAGGCCCACTAACTCGCGAGGACGTTCGCGAGGAGATGCTCAACGCGGACGTGTTCCTGCATGGTGCCGTTTCTGAAGGCTTCGGCAACGCCGTCTTGGAGGCCCAAGCAATGTCACTTCCGGTCGTCTGCACCGATGCTGGGGGTCTGCCCGAGAATGTGCAAGACGGGGAGACTGGCTTTGTGGTGCCGCGTCGAGATTCAGAGCAGCTCGCTGAAAAGTTGGCCGTTCTGGCGCGCGACCCCGAGCGGCGCCAGCGGATGGGCCAGGCCGGCTGCAGGCGAGTGCAGGCTCATTTTGGATTGGAGGATCAGATTACAGCATTTGAAAAGCTCTATCGCAGCGTGATAGCGGGCACCGAGGACGGGAATCAGAGGTCGATGAATCTCGGAAGCTGAAATCTACTTAAGAACGGTCCAATGACTTCGGTCGATTTAATTTGGCTTGCAGACAAACAACCAGCCTTCAAATGGGCGTTGGGCCGGGTTGATGTGGCCAATCAGGAACCCCAAGCCTTGGCGGAAAAGATTCATAAGCTGGCAGACTCTCCCGAAACCGAGGCGGTACTGTTCTGGAGTCCTTCATGCGGGACGCCTGTTGCAGAAATCGTCAGTGGGTTAGTGTCGTCCCCGTGCGACTGCTGGCACGCGGGTCTTAGGTTCGGCACCGCAGGTCTCCCGCGCATCCTCGACTTTATCTCACCGACGTGGATGCTTGCCTGCGATCCACCCAGCGACGTCGAAGCCACTTCTTGGCGGCTCTCACTGAAAGCCTGCCTGGTCAAGACCCAGGTGCTCCGCAACCTTGGTGGCCTTCGCTCCGGTTTCAAAACCCTTCAAGCCGCGGGCCTGGAAATGGGACACCGTTGGATCCGCCGCGGCGCTTTGATGCGACACGTTCCTCAGCTGGTGTCCGAGACACAGGCCAAAACTCACCTGTCTGATATGGGGGTAGAGCCGCAGGCTATGCCCTTCTCAGACGAAGTTCGGTTTGCATACTATCGATTCGGGAGGAAATGGACGACGTGGGCCCTACTTCGAGCTGCGCTGACCGGCTACGCGGATTTATTCACCGCCTTCCGGGCTTGGCGGGAGGTGATGTCCGTTCCTCGACCGGCCGAGCCATCGGCGCTCCGTGCCCCAGAGGTCAACACTCGGACCCGAGCCACCGAGAATCCGGAGTCAGAGGGCAGCGTGCGGATGTTTATTCCCCCGAATCCTAAAGCTGAGATCTCAAGTCCAACCTCACAGCCTCGCGTGACCGTGCTGATCCCGACAGTCGATCGCTATCCTTACCTCCGCGTTCTTTTGGACCAGCTCCGGCGTCAGACGGTGTCACCCCTGGAGATAATTATCGTGGACCAAACGTCCAAAGATAGGCGCGCGGATTTTGCCGCAGAGTTCGCCGATTTGCCCCTGAAAATCCTCCTCCAGGAGACACCTGGACAGTGCAGTTCTCGCAATGCGGGCCTGCAGCTCGCACACGGAGACTACGTTCTGTTTGTTGATGACGATGACGAAGTTGAGCCGGATCTCATCGCGCGGCATCTGAGCACGCTCGCTCAATTCGGAGCAGAGGTTTCGTGCGGTGTGGCGGAGGAGGCGGGTGCTGGGGCATTACCAGAGGACTTTCGTCTCCTGCGCGCGAGCGATGTGTTTCCAACGAACAATTCCCTGATCAGGCGCGACGTGCTCCGGAGATCGGGATTGTTCGATCTGGCCTATAACCGCGGCCAACGCGCTGACGGCGATCTTGGGATGAGAATCCACCTGGCTGGAGCCCTGATGGTTCTGAACCCGGCGATCTCCGTTTTTCATCACCATGCCCCTTCTGGTGGCTTGCGCAAACACAAGGCTCGGACTGTGACCTATGCGATGAGCAGAAGCAGCCTTTTCTCGCGGGTTTTGGCGAGCGTCAGCGACATCTACCTAGCGGGGCGTTATTTTCCTGCGTCCCATGTGCGGGAGATGCTTTGGCAGTCAATGTTGGGTGCTTTCAGTATCCGCGGCGGGGCATTTAAACGAATCAGCAAAGTCCTGATCACATCCATCTTCCTGCCCCATTCGCTATTCACTTTGCGTAAGCGCGCGCGGCTGGCCCGCGAAATGGCCAGCGAATTTCCTCAGATACCCCAACTTCAGTCCACAGCCTTGACACGTGACCTCGGTCCTATGAGTACCGCTCCATGCGCCTCCTGATGATCTCCAGTGAATTCCCTCCTGGCCCGGGCGGCATTGGGAACCATGCATATCACCTGGCGCTGAACTTGCACCGACTGGGGTGGGATGTCATAGTCCAATCGCCCCAGGATTATGCCAAAGACGAGGAGATCGCACGGCTGAAGTCCAAACTACCTTTCAAGCTAATGCGGGCCCATTCCGGCCGGGGGCGCGCCCGTGAGGCGTTAAGCCGCATCCGCGTCGGATCTCGCCTTGTGAAAGAACAGCGGCCGGATTGTTTGTTGGGCACCGGCTTGAGTGGGGTGTGGGTCGCGGCCGCCCTGTCTGCGCTCCGGCATCTGCCGATGATGGCCATAGCGCATGGCTCGGAATTCGGGACGGTTGGCGGTTTTTCGGGGTGGTTGAACCGGCGGGCTTTCGAGCGTGCAACGATGGTGGTTGCGGTCAGCCAGTTTACTCGAGGTATGGTGGAAAAGGCGGGGATCAGGGCCCGACAACTCACAGTGATTCCAAACGCGGCCAACTGTGAGGAGGGCGGACTGCTGTCGGCACAGGAGCGCACTAGCTTCCGACGAAAGGCCGGATTCGACGACATCCCACTCTTGCTGACTGTCGGGCACGTAAGTGAACGGAAGGGTCAGGAAGTGGTAATCCGGGCTTTGCCCTTGATTCTGCAAAGGGTTCCTCGTGTGCAGTATTTGATGATCGGTTTACCGACCTTGGAGAAGCGGTTGCGGGCGCTGGCCGAGAACCTGGGAGTGAGCGAGCACGTGCACTTCTTAGGAAAAGTCCCGGACGAAGAGAAACGCTCTTGGCTGAACTGTTGCGATGTTTTTCTAATGACCAGCCGGACGTTGGCAAACGGCGATTGCGAAGGCTTCGGGATCGCTGCGATTGAAGCGGCGATGTACGGCAAACCAGCCGTTGTTTCCGACAGCGCTGGGATTCTGGAAGCAATCCAGGATGGAGTGACTGGGCTGGCTGTCCCCGAGGGCGACTCCAGTGCAACGGCAAGCGCCGTGGTTTCGCTCCTCGGCGATCGCGCGCGTTGTCTGGCAATGGGTGACGCCGCGCGCGTCCGCGCATTGCGAGAGCAGACCTGGGAGACCTGCGCGTCGAAGTACGACACCCTCCTTCGGTCTCTGCGTTCCTACCAGTGATTAGAAACGACTCTATTCTGTCCGCATGCGCCTGTTAGTTATCTCCCATACGCCGCATTATCGTCGTGGTGGCGCGGTTGTGGGGTGGGGGGCTACTGTCCGGGAAATGGATCAGCTTGCCACGCTCTTTGACTCGATCACGCACATTGCTCCGCTGTATCCAGGTGCGGCGCCCGCTAGCGCCATGGGTTACAACTCTTCCCGGATCAGGCTCCACCCGGTTCCACCTGCCGGAGGCGAAGGATTGATCAACAAATTGAGTATTCCCTTGCGCTATCCTGGTTATGCTTTGGCGATCATCCAGGAACGACGTTTAGCGGATGTCGTTCATGTCCGTGCTCCCGCTAACATCAGTTTGCTCGCACTTTTTGTGCTTGCCGTGCTCCGACGCCCTCGGAGCCGATGGGCCAAATATGCCGGTGACTGGAGCGGCGGATTTGATGAGCCTTTTTCTTATCGCTTCCAGCGTTGGTTCTTGACCAAGCGCCTTCATCGGGGCGAGGTGACGGTGAATGGAAATTGGAGAGACCAGCCAGCACACGTCACATCATTCCTTAACCCGTGCCTGACGAACGAAGAACTGGCAGAGGGGCGGGAAGCCGCCCGCGCAAAGAGAATCGGCTCGCCGATTAAACTGCTTTTCGTTGGCCGGTTGGAGTCGGCCAAGGGGGTAGGAGTTTGTTTGGAGATTCTGCACCGGCTCCAAAAGGCGGGGCTTACCGCTGAACTAGACCTAATCGGGGACGGGGAGGAGCGCCCTGCGTTTGAACGCTTCGCGGAACATTTAGCCGTCGCTAGCCAAACCAGGTTTCATGGTGGCCTCCCTCGTGATGCCCTTCCCCGGTTTTTTAGCAATGCCCATTTCATCATCCTACCGACTGCGTGCAGCGAAGGCTGGCCCAAAGTGTTGAGCGAGGCGATGGCCTATGGCGCGGTCCCGCTTTCCACGGCCGTGTCCAGTATTCCGGAGTTCTTGGAGAGATTCTCGACGGGCCGGACGATCGATTCAAGAGACCCAGGCCTGTTCAGCAGAGCGATTGAAGATTACCTAAGCGAGCCTGGCCGCTGGCAAGAACACTCCGCAAACGCGGTGAAGGCAGCTCAACAGTTCAGCTATGCTAATTATCTCCAAGCCGTGCGCAACTTGCTGAAGTTGCCCGCCCTTGCAGACCCGATCAACGCCTGAGATGATTGTAAGGAACCCTCAAACCAATCCTCACCTGGTCGCCACGGGCGCTCGGTTCCAGGGTGCGAACCTACCTCGGACCTCGAAGGGCGTGCGTTCGGCACCCTCGGAGCTTACACAGGGAGGGCGTACCTTCACATGGGTGATAGGTTTTTTGCTTTTGAACATGGCATTGGCGGTGGTGATGAAAAGGGTGCCGTCCGTTGCTACCCTCCACGCCCTTGTGACGTTCGCTGTGGGGCTTTGGCTTTGCCTGAGCAAGAACCGACCACTGCAAGTTGCTCAATGGGCTTCTTACGTGGTCGGAGCCGAAGTGTTGTGGCGAATGTGTAAGGCCTCAATACCCTGGGAGTTTGCCAAACTGTCGATTTCGCTTGTTTGTTTCGTCTCCGCTTTGCGCTCCGACCGGTTCCGGAGTTCATGGCTTCCCGCCCTTTATTTTGTGCTTCTTCTCCCAGCGACTACCTTCAGTTTCGTGGAATTGCCTTTCGGCGAAGCGCGCCAGCAGGTGAGCTTCAACTTGTCCGGACCGTGTTGCCTAGCGGTTTGTGCCCTCTGGTTTTCATCGGTGCAACTGACGACCGCTGGATTTCAGCGTATTGGCATTATGTTCTTGGGACCGATAGCGGGTGTTGGGCTCGCCATCATTTTCGGTCTAGTCGGCGCCGAGGTTGAGTTCAGCAAGAACTCGAACTTTGTCGCCAGCGGAGGCTATGGTCCGAATCAGATCTCTTCGATGCTGGCCTTGGGTGCCGTGTTGGCCGTGTTCCTGCATCTAGGCGAGAAGGGATCCAAACTTCTCAGGCTAGGCTTTGCGGTCCTAGCCCTGTGGCTCCTGGCTCAGGCAGCCTTGACCTTCTCGCGCACTGGAGTCTATCTGTTTGGTGCTTCCTTCGGAGTCGCGGCGGCGTTTCTCGTCCAGGGAAGAGGGGGGGCACGCCGACTCATCCTCTTCATCCTTGTTGCATCTGCGCTAGCCAGCGCTATTCTGCCCATGCTGAATGGCTTCACGGGTGGAACACTTGCAGAAAGGTTCGACGATAAGGGCGTGACAGGGCGTGACACAATCGCGAATGCGGAGCTTGCGCTGTGGTTGGACAAGCCCGTTTTTGGCAACGGAGTCGGGATGTCCGAATATTATCGCGGTCTCGCTGGAGATGGGCGTCCCGCCCATACGGAGTACACGCGCTTGTTGGCTGAGCACGGATTGTTGGGGTTAACGGCGTTGGCGATCCTAATCTACATAACCATGCAAGCACTCCGCAACGCGCGCGGGTCGTGGTCCAAAGCGATCGTATCTGGACTGGCCGTATGGGCTTTCCTGTTCATGGCAGTCACTGCTATGCGCCTGGCAGCCCCGGCGTTTCTCCTTGGCTTGATTCACGCCCGCTTTCTCACGCCCGACCGAGCGGAGCAGATTGCTCGACGATCACGCGGACTCCGACAAGCCTTTCGGGCTCAACCTCATCCGGGATCACCCGAGCTTTTCCGTAGGCTCGCCGCGAATCGGCACTAACTCTGGGCAAAACCATGAACAGGTCCGTGCTCTTTGTGGGTGCATTTCCTCGCCCAGCGACATTGGAACGTTACGTTTCTGGTGATCTAGCACTGCGTCTCCAGAAGCTTGGCTGGAGGGTGCGGGTCACTTCCCAGTCCCCCAGCCGACTCGGGAGGTTGGGAAGCATCCTTTGGCAGACCTGGCGGGCCCGCAAGGATTGCAGTATAGCCTGTGTTGACCTCTACAGCGGGCCGGCCTTCGTTTGGGCGGAAGCCGCGTGCACGCTGCTCAGGTGGCTTCGGAAGCCGTTTGTTTTGACCTTGCACGGCGGCAGTTTGCCGGAATTTGCTAGCCAGCATCGCAACCGGGTGAAAAAGCTGTTGTGTTCGGCGGCGGCAGTGACGTGTCCTTCGCCCTATCTGCTTGCCTCTATTCGGGATCTGCGCCCTGACTTGATTCTCTTGCCAAATGGGCTTGAGTTGGCGAGGTACCCCTTTCGCGAACGGCGCCCGCCGTTCAGGCGCCTGGTCTGGCTGCGCGCTTTCCATGAGATTTACAACCCGGTCTTGGCAGTGGTGGCGCTCTCCAAATTGAGACAGGCGATTGACATCCGCTTGACGATGATTGGGCCAGACAAGAAAGACGGGAGCTTGCAGCGTACTCAGGGGACAGCCGCGCGGCTCGGCGTGGCCCAGGCGGTGGACTTTCGCGGAGCCGTCAGCAAGCAGGACGTGCCGAATGAACTTGGTCAGGGAGACATCTTTCTAAACACCACAAACTTTGACAATACCCCAGTAAGTGTTCTGGAGGCGATGGCCTGTGGGCTTCCGGTCGTGAGCACCAACGTTGCTGGCATTCCTTTCCTCGTGGAGGACGGCCAAACGGGCCTGCTCACCCCACCAGAAGATGCCGAAGCGATTGTTGGAGCTGTGACGCGGCTGGAACAAGAACCAGGGCTGGCCGCGAAGCTAGGTCGGAATGCACGGGCGAAGGTCGAGCTGTTTGATTGGGGGATGGTATTGCCGAGATGGGAGGAGTTGCTTTCTGGCCTAGCCGGTGGAGCGAGAGTGAAAGGGGAAACAAACCTGGATCCGGTAACCGAGCGCCATTCCCACAATGCCTGCAACGCCGGCACAGAATCATGAATGCGTTCCTGAAGGTTTATCATTGCCTGCCGCCACTGGCACGTGACTTCATGGCGTCATCACATGGGCTCTATCTCCGCCGTTGGCGTTATGGACCGGAAACCGCCTTGCTAACGGCAGAGGCCTTGGATCGAGATAAATGGTCGGTGGAACAATGGCGGGAATGGCAGCGGGCCAAACTCGCCCACGTTTTGCGTCGAGCGGTGGAGTTGGTACCCTGGTACCGGGACGATTGGGAGCGTCGACGAAAGCGCGGTGATTTGCAGTCGCCAACCGAATTGAAGAACTGGCGAATTCTCCGAAAGGAGGACCTGCGGCTTAACCCGAAAGCGTTCCTGGCCGCCGACGTCCCTATCAGCCGCCTTAGGATGGAACATTCCAGCGGCACGACGGGGACACCGCTGCCGCTCTGGCAATGTCAAACCGCCGCCAGGCGGTGGTACGCGCTTATGGAAGCCCGATGGCGGGGTTGGTATGGTCTTTCGCGTCACGACCCTTGGGCGATCCTTGGGGGACAGCTGGTCACTCCGGTAAACCAGCGAGTACCCCCGTTCTGGGTGTGGAACGCGGCATTGAAACAGCTTTACCTTTCCTCCTACCATCTATCCGCGGAGACCTGCGCCAGCTATTTCGAGGCTTTGCGCCAGCGACAGGTGGTTTATCTCTGGGGTTATGCATCATCTCTCTATTCGCTTGCCTTATTCGCGCAGGATCAACGCCTGAAACCACCGAGATTGAAAGTGGTTATCAGCAATGCCGAGTTACTCCATACTCACCAACGGGAGTTGATCAAAACCGTTTTCGGCTGCCCCGTTCGCGATACCTACGGAATGAGCGAGATGGTCGCCGCAGCCAGCGAATGCGAGCACGGCCGGCTTCATCTCTGGCCGGATGCCGGAATCGTGGAGGTGCTGGCGGACGAAGCCGACGAGCCAGTTCCCTTCGGAACGACTGGGCGGTTGGTTTGCACGAGCTTGGTCAGGGAGGCTATGGGCCTGATCCGTTACGAGGTGGGGGACCGTGGCGCATTGGCAGACCCATCCGATCGCTGTCCGTGTGGCAGGGCTTTGCCCGTATTGCAATCCATCGAAGGCAGGGATGAGGACGTAATCCTGACCCTCGACGGTCGGCGGATCGGACGGCTGGACTCTGTGTTTAAGGCAGAGTTTCCCATCCGTGAGGCCCAAGTCGTCCAGGACTCTCAGACATCGCTGCGGCTGAAGTTGGTGCCCGATGTCGGTTATTCAGCCGTATGGCAGGGCCGCATCGTGCAATCATTGCTAGAGCGCGTGGGTAACATGGCAGTAACAGTAGAATGCGTGGATCGAATACCCAGGAGTCCCAACGGGAAGTTCCGTGCGGTCATTTCTCAGATCAATTCGCCACGCCCTTCGGGGCGCGGAGTCGCGCGACCGAAACAGGTCCCCTCGCTGCTGAAGGCTTTTCATGCCCTTCCGCCCTTTGCGCGTAATTGGGCGGCAAGCCTTCACGGATACTCGTTGAAGGCCCGCCGGTACAGCCGCGATACGCGACGCCTGACGGAGGAGGCCCTGCTTCGAGATAAGTGGACTGCCGCGCAATGGCGGACTTGGACCGAGGAACAAGTGACACTCCGGCTCAGGAGTGCTGCACTGAACGTGCCGTGGTACACCGAGTGGTGGGCAGAACGGCGCCGGCGCGGGCCCGTCGGCCCCGTCGAAGCGCTCTCAAGCTGGCCGATTCTCAAGAAGGAGACCGTCAGGACGTTTCCAGAGCGATTCCTAGCAACCGATTCCAATCGCCGCAAGCTCCACTTGGAGCATACGAGCGGCACAACTGGGACCCCTCTGGGTATCTACCTTAGCCAGGAGTCCTTGACACGCTGGTACGCCCTAAATGAAGCCAGAATCAAGGCCTGGAACGGCTTGGATTCGCACCATCGGTGGGGCCATTTGGGCGGACAACCGGTTGTGCCAATCGACCAGTCTCACCCCCCGTATTGGGTATGGAATGCGGCTTTAAAGCAGTTGTACATGGCGTCAATGAATGTTGGCCCGCGCTCAAGTGCCTCCTACCTCTCGGCGATCAAGGAGTATCGTTTGGATTACCTGCTCGGTTACGCAAGCAGTCTCGCGCTCCTTGCACAATACGCTGTCGAGAATCACCTTCGGATCCCCCTTAAGCTTGTCCTAACCGATTCAGAGCCGTTACTGGCCCGGCAGAGAGCACAGATCGAAGAAGCTTTTGGCTGCCCAGTCCGTGAAACCTACGGGATGGCGGAGATCATCTGTGGGGCGAGCGAGTGCTCGGAGGGTTCTCTCCATCTTTGGCCTGACGCCGGGTACATCGAACTCCTGGATGAGCGGGACCAACCCGTGAGCCCAGGTCAGACCGGACGAATTGTGGCCACCGGCTTCTTGAATCCGGACATGCCGCTCATCCGCTACGACACCCAAGATCTGGCGCAACTCGAGCCGGATGACCGGCCCTGTCGTTGCGGGCGAACGTTGCCAAGGATTCGAAAATTGCTTGGCCGCAACGACGACGTAGTCATCACCAAAGACGGACGCCGCATTGTGCAAATCGATCGCATTTTTGACCCTTGCTTCGATATTCGCGAGGCCCAGATTGTTCAAGAGGCCATCGGTCGGTTCACCATTAAACTGGTCGCCGGTTCACGCTGGACGGGCGCGGACGCGGATGCGTTGGTTGATGCGCTTGCGAATCTCGTTGGGGAGGCCGAGATCACGATCGAGCATGTGGCCGCGATCGAAAAGACCTGGGCCGGCAAGTATCGCATGATCGTCTCAAAAATCGCTGCCCAACCAACCAGAACAGCCTGAGAGTTTCCGGATCTTGCTCATGGAATCGTCAAATTGTCGGGAGCCGCTTGTGAGCATCGTCATCCCGTGTCGTAATGAGGCCGGGGCGATTGAAGCCTGCTTTCGATCTGTTCTTGCCCAGGAACCACCGGAGCGGGGAGTTGAGATTATTGTTGCTGATGGCATGTCGGAGGATGGGACACGGGACCTGCTTGAGAAAATGGCTTCGGACCGTGGCGGTACTGTGAGGATCATCGACAACCCCGGCAGAATCGTCTCAAGCGGCTTGAACGCCGCAATCCGGGCGGCGAAAGGAGACATCGTCGTGCGGATGGACGCCCACACCGAGTTTGCCACGGATTATGTGCGGACCTGCGTCGAACTGCTCAACTCCACCGGAGCAGATAACGTCGGCGGCCCCGCCAGGACCAAGCCTAAGACCTACCTCGAACAGGCGATTGCCGCTGCCTATCACTCTCCCTTTTCGGTGGGGGGCGCTCGATTCCACAATGTAGCCTACGAAGGGCTTGTCGATACCGTGACCTACGGGTGTTGGCGAAAGAAAGCCTTCGAACGGTTCGGCTACTTCGACGAGGATTTGGCCCGTAACCAGGACGATGAGCACAACCTCCGGATCACGCGTGGTGGCGGAAGAGTCTGGCAAAGTCCGAGAATCAGGAGTTGGTATCGTCCGCGAGGGTCCCTGGGGGCACTTTTTCGGCAATACATGCAATACGGCTATTGGAAAGTGCGAGTTATCCAAAAGCACAGGCTACCGGCGTCGGTGCGTCACCTGATTCCAGGCGCGTTTCTGCTGTTCCTGGCCGTTACCGGATTTTGTTCCATTATGTGGCACTGGGCACGTGTCTCGTTCCTGGGCACAACCGGCGGCTATGGTCTTGCGGTGCTGGCGGCATCGGTGGCCACTGCGCGTGGAAAATGGCGGCTCCTCCCGGTGCTGCCTTTGGTCTTCCCCTGCTACCATTTCGGTTATGCTTTGGGGTTTTTGCGCGGCATTTGGGACTTCACCATCCTTCGTCGGGGCCCGAGCGTGAAGCTAGCGTCCTTGACTCGCTGACCCTATGGGGGGAGACTCAAACGGCGCAAAAACGGAGACGGCATGTTTAATGCTGGAACGACAGAACATGTTCGAAACTTACAAGTCCGTCCTCGACCGTGATGGCGCGGAGCTGGAATGGTGGACTTTAGCGGAATTGAATTTCCTTGGCCTGTGGCGGGTAGCGTAACACTATGAAAGCTCAAGAAACAATAGCCTTGGCATGCGGGTTGTGGCTCTGCACCACCTTGGTTTGCGCCCAAGATTACACCTTTCAGCCTGTCCCCGCCAACTTCACGCGCGACGCCAATACGACCTTTCTTGTTGATCTGACGTCGGTGAAAACGCAGGCGGACTACGCAACGGCGAGTTCTCAGCTGACGCTGAACGCCACCAACTTCGAGGTCGGTGCGGGCTATACCGGCCCCATCGGCTTTGCCGGCCCGGGAAACTGGCCGACGAATGCCTGGACCTTGGAGATGCTCGTGCGGGTGCCTTACCAATCAGGGGTGCTGGCGGGCAGCAGCCCAATCGGGCTGGTAGACTGGGCGAACGACACCAAACAGTGCAGTTTCGATTTTACCCTAGATTCGTCTTGGGGCGCATACTCGAAAATGTATTCTTGGAACTCGGGCAGTGGCTTCTTCCTTACGACCGCCCACGCTGGTGGGAACGGCTATACGATTCAGAGTAGGGCGCTCGATAAGTGGATCTACGTCGGCGTGGGCTGCAACTTCACAAATCAGCTCTTGCTGACTTTTGCCCGCGAGATCGGCGGCGCGATTCTCAGTTCTAATGTTCAATTCCTGCCCAGTGTCGGCGCCAGCAATTCCGTCTCGGCGTGGACGGCGATGAAGGGATACTTCAGCGCAGGGATGCCTGCCAGCGTCAATTTTGGTTCCACGCTCGCGCAGGTTAAAGCTGTCAGAATCAGCAATATCTACCGTACGAATGTATTTACTTACGCTCCGGCGATGCCTGGATCGAGCTCGACCAATTGGCTGCCATCTGCAATCGACGCCGCTAGAGCTCAAACTCGAGTAGTAACTCGAAACGTTGGATATCCGGGTTACCAGAACTACATTGCCATGCAGGTCAACGAGCCCTATATCGAACTTGCCAACGGCAGCGCCCCGATTTCGCTGCAACTTACGAACCTCCCGATCGGCCTGTATACCCTGTATGTCTCGGGCACGATCGATCCTCAAGGTCGACCCTCTTTGCCTGTCGTCTGGCGGCCCTGCCCGATGAGTTTTCTCGCCTACGATGCATCCAGCAACGTTATCGGCTCTGGCAAACTGCTTCTCAAGCAGTCTCTGGTGCCCCGGTTGATGCAAGGGTTCGGCTTCCATCTGGACACTCCCTCAACCAACGTAACGGTCCGGTTCAGCATCCCAGCGAACGCCATGGAATCTGCCCAAGTTATGTCCATCAGCCTGTTCAATCAAATGGCCTCTTCTCCTATGGTGGCCGTGAAAACGGCACAGACGATGGCGGTCGGGCCTTCGAATCAGTACACCACTCTTCCAACCGGCTGGCAGACAAACGACGATGCAATCTGGTACTCCCTGCCGCCACTGAATGTCCCGTTTGAGACCGGAGCGGCAACAGCCTGGGAGAACGCGGCGCCGACCGCGGTGGATACCTGGATAACGGCAGCCTTTAACGGAGATCCGCTTACAATGCTCTGGCTACAACCGCCGCTTACCTTCTCTCCGCTCGATATGTTGGACACGACCACGCACGCCCTTGTGTCCCAAAGCAACATACTGGCGTTTGCCCCATTTCCCGGAAACTATCCAGATGACGGCATGGGTGTTTACTACCCCAAAGCCAGTTATCCTTCATTGGCAACAGACGTCTATAAGACGGGACGAGCGGAGATCCTCGGCGCTCGTTATCTCATGTATTTTGCTTCCATTGTAAACTCTCAAGGGTCCCTATATGGACTGCAAAACGCTCAGCAGTATTTCAATACAGGCACGCCAAGCTACGGGCATGACGCTGCGCTGGCCTTGGTTCGCTTTGCATACGATTGGCCCGCGCTGGAGATGACCCTGCAGCAGCCTCGATGTTGCACTACTTCTTCCGATCCGGATTACAACGTGGATTGGAGCGACCCGAGTGGGGTGAGGAACGGCAAACTCCTGTACGTGGGCTGGTCTGGCACTGACGCTCTTTGGCTTTTTACCGCTTACGATCAAGTGTTTCCCTACATCAAGAACAATCAGCTTTTCGCGAACGAGGTTCATCGCCATGTCCCGTGGGTCAACACACCCCAGGACGTCATCAAGCTCCTGGACAATTACCTGATCTTCCCGAGCGTCCGCGATGTGAGCCGTGGACTCATCGACGGGTCGGCCGGGGTCGCCGATGCGGCTGGTCAGGTTCTCGGCCCAACCCCATTGACGCAGAGTTTTTACGATTTGACCAAGCAGTACTGCTCCATCTACCCAGATAGCGGAACATACCAGGAGCTCTACGCAACGGCTCTGTCACGCTCTGGGACCGAGTACATTGGTTCGTTCATGGTCTATGCCGTGGGCTCAGCCTGCGAGTTGATCAACAAGAGCTATTGTGTCCTGCAAGCGAAGAATGCCGGAGCCACCTTGCCGATGGATCTCTCCAATTGGGGCAAGTATCCCAAAGTGCTCCGAGCCGCTGATTATTTGATTAACATGTGGGTAGCAGGCGGATTCCCTTACACGGTGGGTGACGCCAGTGGAGGACCGCATACCGGCCCAGTCGCCAATGCTACACTCGCGGCTAGTGCAACCACACTTGGTTATGCCTGGACGATGTGGCATGATCCTCGGTATGCTTGGCTGCTAAAGAATGTGCTTAACAGCAGTAGCCCTGACGTCCTGGCGGCTGCACCTACGGTTAGTCCGATCTTGACCAATACCTCGAGGTTGGTTCCCGACTGGGGAGCAGTACTAGAGGCCACTCCGTCGGAGACTAACCTTGTGAAGAAGACCGCGGCGACCCTGCGCCTGGGCGTAGGCCAAGGACACGTTCATAGCGATTACCTCGACTTGAACTTGTATGGGATGGGCCTACCTGTGGCGGTTGACTTAGCCTGTCGCAACGAAGGCACCTATTGGTCGAGACCGGGAGCCAATTGGAGCTTCCTGCATAACCATGCCTTGTCCCACTCGGATACGGATCCGAACGGTGCGGGAGCTCAAACCGGTGAGCCGTGGGTGAAATCATTCGCGCCCCCGCTGGTGCGAGCCAGCTACAATGACGGCCAGGCTGCTCAATTGGATCGCCAAGTATTCCTCATGCAGGTGGGAATTACCAATTCCTACTATGCCTTCGACGTGCAGTGGTTGGCGGGAGGAACCTACCACACCTGGGCTTTCCATGGTTGCGAAAGCAGCAACTTGGCGCTGAACGTGCCGATGGCCTCTCAAGCGGGGTTACCCGTCACGAATCGGTGGCTCGACCGTACCCTCGAGGGCACTCAATTCGCTGGGCCAGGGACCAATCGGCTCCAGGCGGTGTGGACCATGACTCGAGCGGCCCAAACCGTTAATTATTCCTTCAACGGAGGAGGCACGTTCTCAACGGTAGCTTGTGAACAAAACGTCCTTGGCGCGAATTACAATGGAGCTCTCGCACCCCTGCAAGTCCGCGCTACTCTGCTTGGCCGGGCTGGCGATACGGTCCTGCAAGGCAACCCGTTCAGCGCAACCTATCAATACAGTTTTCCATTCCTGTGGTCTCAGACCTCGAACGAAACCATGTCGATTTACCCCGCCATTTATGATTGGTACCGAGGAACCCCTCTAGTGACAAGCGCTGCTCTCATCGCCACGAATCCAGTGCAGGTGCAGGTAGTGGCGGGTGCGCAGACCGATACCTACCAGTGCGCGACGAATTATTTCCTTGTGGTGTCGCGCGACACCAACGGGGTGAGATACGCTCAGCTCAACGGGTACTCCGCGGTCAGCGTTCCCTCCCTCACTCTGACCCCAAGCCCCGATTATGCACCGACGATTACCTCGATCGATTACGTGGCCAGGACGCTGACGACCTCCGCTCCGTTACCCCAGGATCCGCTGGTGACCGTCGGCAACAGCGGACGGCTTGTTTCGTTGCAGCTCTTTGGCTCTGGAACATCCTTTACCTTCAACGATGATCTGATCGTCTTGGAGGGACAAGTGACCGATCTCCACGTCACCGGGGCGAATACAATTTCCATCACCCTTAATCAAACCCTGTTGTTTGACGGTTACGGCAACCGACATTCGACGAACATGGTCATGACAACCGAAGACGGGCAATGGCAGTTCCGCAACAACACAGTTATCCGCTCGCCGGTTGGCGGGACACTTACGACGGACGTCTTCAGTGACGCCAACGCCGACGGATTGATCGACGCCAAGGTGTACGAGGTTGGCGTGGGAGACACGGTCAGCCTCCCAGTCGACGTTACCATCCAGCGTACTGCGGCTAGCTGGCGTGTTAAAACAAACGTTTCGCTCACCGGCAATATCAATGGGACGCCGTTGAATCTGACCGCCCTGAATTCGTGGCAGGATTTGGCAGGTGGGCTGGCATCCCCTACGAATCTTAGAGTGTTGCCGCCTCAGTAAGCAAAGACGACAATGGTTTCATATCGCAGTTGCGCGGGGCAGGTGGCGTGGCAACGACTGCCCAATCGCAATGCGGCGAGTCCCCCCCGCAAACACCCTCCGGAGTTGATCGAGTTCTCAGCCCGCAGGGTCTGGCTCGATGGTCCTTGCTCCCTAAACCGGGTAGTGAACTGTCAGCTATCAGGGCTTCCCTTTCCGGCCGATCCTCCTTGGAGCCGTTGGAAGCTGTGATGGAGTATCCAGACCTCGACGGAGGCGCTCCGCGCAAGGTCGCCGCCATGCTCTTCTCCGCGAAACAGTGCCACGTTGGCTGATGTTGAAGCTCAGACACACAATGTGTCGTTGCTTCTCGTTTTCAACTTTACCGCGGTCTGTTTCATTGGAATGGCCTCTTCGCGAGCGCGATCAATCATGCGGCGTGCCGTAACAAGCTGAGATTGTCGGAACCCTTGCGCCGACTCAAAAACAACGGGACAGGCTGGTCAATAGCGAACGGGTCCAGGGCAGAGAGAACTGAGGCGCGTTATGAAAAATAAGCTTCTACAGTTCTACCATCATCTTCCTGGCCCGCTGCGGTCAGTGGCCGCCAGCCTACGCGGGTACCAATTGCGCTCGGTTCGCTACGGCCCGGAAACAGAAGGCTTAGCACGGGAGGCGCTGGAGCGCGAACATTGGTCAGCAGACGAATGGGCGAGTTGGAGGCGGAAACGGCTGGCCTATATCCTTGAGCGGGCAGCCACGCGGACCCCTTACTACCGCGAGCAATGGGCTCAACGCCGACGCAACGGCGATCAGTCGTCTTGGGAGCGGTTGGAAAACTGGCCTATTCTAGAAAAAGAACCCTTGCGGAAGAACTCTGCCGCTTTCGTTGCCGATGACTGCAGAATAAGCGCGATGGAGCTTGAGACCACCAGCGGCACCACGTTCAAACCTCTATCAATCTGGTGGAACCGTGAGACGACTCGAACCTGGTACGCCCTCGTCGAGGCGCGGTGTCGACGCTGGTATGGTCTGGCCCGTCAGGATCGGTGGGCGCACCTGGGAGCAAAGTGGATTGCGCCTGTGGAGCAAAGGCAACCTCCATTTTGGGTGTGGAACTCCGCGATGCAACAGCTTTACATGTCGTCGTACCACTTGGCGCCTGACCTCGTCCCGCATTATTTGGATGCTTTATCGAGGTACCGGATTAAGTACATTTGGGGTTACCCATCCTCTCTTTATCCGTTGGCGATTGGGGCGTTGAAGCAAAAGCGCCGCGATTTGAAAATGGCCGTGGCGATTACCGACGCTGAACAATTGTTCGATTACCAACGGCATGCAATTTCCGACGCGTTCCAATGCCACGTTTGCGAAACCTATGGAATGGCAGAACTTAGCGCCGCCGCCAGTGAGTGCCCGCGTGGCAACCTCCATCTGTGGCCCGAAGTTGGTTGGATCGAGGTGGTCGAGAACGGCCGTGTCGTTCCGAATGGAACCTCGGGGGAACTCGTGTGCACGGGGCTGCTCAACGCCGAGATGCCCCTGATCCGCTACCGCTTAGGAGATCGCGGAATCGTCCCGCAAAGCTCGGCGCCTTGTCCCTGCGGCCGGACCTTGCCCGTCCTTACGTCGCTCGAAGGCCGCGCCGATCAGGTTTTGTATACCGTCGACGCGCGGCCGATCGGGCGACTCTGCACGGTAATCCAGAGCAACATCGCCATCCGTGAGGCTCAGATTATTCAGGAGTCTCTCAAGCAGGTGCGGGTGCGCTATGTGTCTACGTCGGAATTTACCAGCGAGGGAGCCCGGGCCATGACCGAGCGAATCCAGGCGTGCATGGGAATGGTCGAGGTCATCCTTGAGGAGGTTGATCGAATTCCGCGGGGCCCGAATGGGAAATTCAAGAGCGTCATCTGCAATCTCTCTGCGGAAGAACGACGAGCCGTCGCTGCTAGAATCTGATTGGTCTGCCACTTCGAGAGCCGTTTGCGCCCTTCTGGCTGAGTTTCGAAGGGAAGTCCCGTGAAAGCCCAAGACGGAGCGGAAGAGTCGAGCAGTCCCTCAGCGGCAGAGAAGGGCAGGTATCGATGCCTCGATTTTGACGCTCACCGGTCGCAGTGGGATTCCTGGCTTGCGAATGCCTTGCACGGCTCGAGTCTTCAGGTCTCGGCACACCTTGCCAGCTATCGTCAATACCGCGCGGAGGTGAGCCTCCATGTTATCGAGGACCAGAATGGAAACCTTCTTGCTGGCGCGGCGGTGTTGTCGTGGCGCGTCCCCTTGGTTGGTTCATGTTTTGGGGAGGCGAACGGCGCGCCGATGGGAGAGGTGGCATGGTGGCCGATCCTGCTGAAGAAGATGTCGCATTGGGCGCAGGAACGTCGGTGGATGTGCCTTGGTGTTTCGCCCCACGTGTCTCGGGCCGACCCGGCCACGCTGGCCGCGTTAAGTGGCTGCGGCTTTCTCCCCGGCAAACCGCTCGCACCGCTGGAGCATCTGGCTGCAGATTTGCGGGTTAGCCTGGAAGGTCGGAGTAACCAGGCTCTGTTGGCTTCTTTCCGGCGACAAACACGCCAGAATATTCTGAACAGCTTGGACGCAGGCCACCAGATCGTCAGCCCCACTACCCCGGAGGACATCGCCCAGACCGCGCGATTCCTGCACGGCACCGCGACCGAGAATGGAGTATCCGTCAGGCCTCTGAGCAACTTTGTTCCAACAGTCTCCGGGATCGTCCGGTCGGGAGCCGGTTATGCAGCCTTGGTGGAGCAACGCGGCGAGCCAATGGCTGCCGGCGTATTTGTCTATGCAGGGCAGGCGCATCGGTGTTATCAGCTGGCTACTAAACGGACGAATCCAGATTCGAAAGCCGCCTATTTCCTCCATTGGAATGCCATCACACGCGCTCGCGACCAAGGAGCGAAGTGGTACCATTTCACGGGTCGTTCGGTGCCGTCGGTTTACCAATTCAAGCGGGGTTTCCGGCCGGAGGAATTTGACCTGATGCGTCATTACCGTTTGGTTTTTCACCCGGCAATGACGGCCGTCTTTGAGCATGCGAGGCCTCCTCTCGTCCGCATGATCCGTACGCTTTTCGCTGTGTTTCCGCGACGATGTTTCAGGACCTGAGAGCGGAGCTCTGGAGCTCATGGTTCCAAGACGCGACCGGGCAAGTGGACTCCGGAGTCTCAAAGCTTGACGGTTGCTCGGATCTGAGTTGAGCTTTAAGCGCTCGAGACGCTTTGCCTCTAGCTTGAACTTTTGATGCCCTTCGACCTGATGTTGCTGAGTTCGTTGCTGCTTCCGCCAGGGCCCCCTAGCTGGAAGCTGTGAACCGCCCCGCTACGGGGCCTGGAAGTGACAACAGACGTCCAGTTCCTCTAGGCATGTTTCCTGCTATGGCTCCCCCTCTTGAACAATGAAGATCCCTTTTTACAGGCCCAGCATCGGTGCCGAGGAAATCGACGAGGTTGTCGATACCCTCAACAGCGGTTGGCTTACGACCGGACCGAAAACCAAGCGGTTTGAATCTGAATTCGCTGAATATCTTGGGCAAAGGCATGCTGTGGCGGTCAACTCCTGCACCGCCGCCCTGCACTTAGCGCTCGAGGCCGTTGGGTTAAAAGCGGGTGACAGCGTAGTCGTTCCTACCATGACGTTTGCGGCTACAGCTGAGGTAGTGCGCTACTTTGGAGCGGAACCGATCCTCGCCGATTGCCGGACCGAGGACTTCAACCTGGATGTAGCCGATGCGGAGCGTCGCATTCGCACGGCCCTGGACGCCGGTCATCGCGTGACTGCCATCATCCCTGTGCATTACGGCGGACAAGTCGGCGACGTTGCCGGCGTGCAACGATTGGCTAGCCAGTTCAATCTCAAAATCATCGAGGACGCGGCCCACTGTTGCCCGGCATATTATCGATTGCGGACCACGGACCTGCCGACTATGGACCATCCGACAGGAGGCAGTGCGTATCCCGGCGACGGTTGGTCACCGGTCGGCACCTCCGCTGACATCTCCTGCTATTCCTTCTACGCAAACAAAACCATTACGACCGGCGAAGGCGGCATGGCGTGCACCAACAGCGACGAATACGCCGAAAGAATGCGGATCATGTCCCTTCACGGCATTTCTAAAGATGCCTGGAAGCGTTTCACCGCGGAGGGCTCATGGTACTATGAAATTATCGCCCCAGGCTACAAATACAATCTTACCGACATAGCTTCTTCTATCGGCATCCACCAGCTTCGAAAGGCCGCTGTATTGCACCGCCGCCGCACAGCGCTGGCGCGGAAATACTCTGAGCTCCTGGCCGATGTCGCGGAGATTATCACGCCCGAGGTTCAACCCGACCGGATTCACTCATGGCATCTCTATGTAATTCGGCTGAAACTAGGCCTCCTGAGTATCGACCGGGCACAGGTCATCAAGGAATTGCAGCAAATGGGAATTGGCACATCCGTGCATTGGATGCCTCTTCACATGCATCCATATTACCGTGCGACCTATGGCCATGAAACACAGGACTTGCCAACGGCCGCTTCCCTCTACCCGCAGATTATCACTTTGCCGCTTTATCCAGACATGACCGAGGATCAAGTTGTTTACGTCTGCGAGTCGGTCAAGGCGATACTGAGCCGATCCAGACTATCAATTGCGTTACATGCGGACGAGTCTCTCGCGAGCCACTAAACCACCAGTGGACGCAGTAAACGCTTTGACCTCGCTCCACGATTCCTCACCAGACTCGGGTGAAACCACGCTTCGTGCCCTCTCTAAACGGGCGTTCGATCTGCTCTTCTCCTTTGTGGGTCTGACTGTGCTATTGCCTTTGGGCATTTGCATCGCCGCCTTGATCAAGGCGGCCGATCGGGGCCCCGTCTTCTACGGCCAGATTCGCGTCGGCCAGTTCGGCAAGCCTTTTCGCATCTGGAAATTTCGATCCATGAGGGTCGATGCCGACGGGCATGGCCTCCATATTACCAGAGATCGCGACCCTCGGATTACTCGGGTCGGCAGATTTCTCCGGAAAACGAAGCTCGACGAGTTGCCGCAACTCTGGAATGTGCTGGTGGGCCAAATGAGTTTTGTTGGGCCCCGGCCCGAAGTTCCCAAGTATGTTGCTTTGTACACGGCAGAGCAGCGCAAGGTTCTCCAGCTAAAACCAGGCATTACTGATGTGGCTTCCATTGAATTTCGTGACGAGGAAGCCTTCTTGGAGGCGGCGCCCGATGTGGAGAGTGCTTACGTCAACTACTGCATTCCGCGGAAGATAGAACTGAACCAACATTATGCTCGGACTGCGAGTTTGCTGAACGATCTCCGAGTGATCCTGCGTACTGTATCTGCTGTGGGTTTCCGCGGCAAGGCTGCCAGGCATCCTGCTATCCCGCTGCGCGACGTCTCTCAAGCCGGGCGTTCCCGGGGTAATCGTGAGGAAACCCGAAAGCCGAGTGAGAGCGGCTTGTAACTCGATCGTGACACCTTTACCGTTATGAGAGTAAACGTTTTCGACTATTCGGCACCGATTCGAGCCTGGTTGCTTCTGCTACTTTATACGGCCCAACTGTCTGCCGGTCTCTGGATCGCGTATGAACTTCGTTTTGACTTCATGGTAGCACCGGAAGCTCAAGCGGAGCGGCTCTTCGTTCTTTGTTGGCTTGTTCCACTGGAGTTGGTAGTTCTGGCGTTGTTCCATCAGTTCAATTCGCTCTTGGGGTACTTCAGCACTCCCGACCTTGCACGTTTGTTCCACGCGCTCACCATAAGCGCTCTCGTTGCTGGTATGGTTTGGACGATCGTGGGTGCGGGTTTTGCACCACCGCGCGGGGTCATTGTTATGAACTTCGTCTTCGGTCTCGTAGGAATTACGGGCGCTCGCCTGCTGTTGCGCGCTGCGAGAGAAATGACACGCACACCCCATGTTGACTCGCATCAACGCGCCCGCCGCGTGGCAATAATCGGAGCCGGCGACGCTGGCGCGGCGTTGGCGCATGAACTAGCGCTCAAGCCTGGATTGGGTCTTTTCCCCGTCGCCTTCTTCGATGATGACCAGAATAAATGGCACTCCCGCGTTCACGATATTCGCGTGATGGGGGCACCAGAGAAGTTACTCGACTTGAAGTCGAAGCTTAATATCGAACAGGCGATTATCGCCATGCCCTCCGCTTCGGCTAGGCGGCGGGGAGACATCGTTCGCCTCCTCGGCGACGCACACTTACCGTGCCGAACCATCCCATCGGTCGACCAATTGGCTCTGGGCCAGGTGAAGGTGAGCCAATTGCGAAACGTTGAAGTCCAGGATTTGCTCGGTCGCGAACGCGTTGAACTGGACCCCGAAGATATCCGGCACGCGATGCAGGACCGGATTGTGATGGTGACAGGTGCCGGTGGCAGTATTGGAAGTGAGTTGTGTCGCCAGCTCGCCGCCTGCCATCCCCAACGGTTGCTGCTTCTAGACCGATCGGAGCCCGCCCTCTTTCAAATCGAACAAGAACTCTGTTCCCTTGGCCATCGCGGCCGCGTCCTCGCCCTTGCCGGCGACATCGTTGACCAGGCCCGGATGCAGGAGATCTTCGACGAGTTTCGCCCCCAAGTCGTTTTTCACACAGCGGCTCACAAGCATGTGCCAATGATGGAGTACCAACCCGGTGAAGCGATTAAGAACAACAGCTTCGGAACCAGCCAGCTAGCCGAAACCGCGCTGAAGTATGGCGTGGATCGTTTCGTGCTAATCTCAACCGACAAAGCGATCAATCCGACCAGTGTTATGGGAGCCACCAAGAGGCTGGCTGAAATGCATTTGCAGGCCTTGCAGGTCGCGTACCCAGGAAAAACAAAATTCATGGCCGTACGCTTTGGCAACGTCCTCGGTTCCTCTGGCAGCGTGATACCCTTGTTCCAAAGGCAAATTGCTGAGGGCGGCCCGGTCAAAGTCACCCATCCACAAATGACTCGCTACTTCATGACTATTCCCGAGGCCTGTCTCCTGGTCCTACAGAGCGCGTTACAGGGAGTTGGCGGGGAGATTTTTGTGCTCGACATGGGAAAACCGGTGAAGATTGTCGATCTCGCTCGTCAGATGATTGAACTCAGCGGTCTGCAGCCCGACGTGGACATCCAGATCGAATTCATGGGGATGCGGCCCGGGGAGAAACTGTTCGAAGAGATATCCCACAAGGCCGAGAACATTGCTCCGACGATTCACGCAAAGATTTTTCGCCTCGTCTCATCACCCCCGGATCTGGAAACCATTCGCCAAGAGTTGAAGAAGCTTCGGTCTGAGATGCCGGGCGCCACCCCTTCTCAGGTGAAGGCGATGCTCAAAGCTATCGTGCCTGAGTATTCTCCTTACACCCCGCCCGAACAGCAAGGAGCGTCTTCTTCGACGGCTTCGCCAATGGCTCCCCGGTTAGGCGAGTCGCACATTAGAGTGGTATGAGCTCCTGCGGGAACATCTTGATCTTCAGGCCGTTATGAAATCCAAGCTAAAGAGAATCGTGGCTCTTCTGACTGCGGCCACAGTGCTGCTGTCGGGAGGAGGCTATTTGGCCTATCGGGCATATATTTCAGCACGCCAAGCCCGCTTGGTCCGCCAAGCCCACGCTTCCCTTGCTAAGCATAACGACCGAAAGGCCCTGCTAAGTCTCCAGCGCGCTCTCCGATACAATCCCAACGATCTCGAAGCTTGCAGGTTGATGGCCGCAATAGCTGAACGTTCGCGTTCTCCAGCCGCCCTCTTGCTTCGCAGTCGTGTCGTTGAACTCAACCCTCGTTCTCTCGAGGATCGGCTCGCACTCGCCCAGACCGCGATGACGTTCAATGATTACGGAGTGGCCACAAACGCTTTGAGCGGCGTCGATGTTGCCGGGAAACGGACCGCGGCCTATCTGAATCTTGCCGGAGCAGTGGAAACCTCGGCCAATCAGCTCGCCCAGGCGGAGGCGGATTTTCGTGAGGCCGCGCGTCTTGAGCCGACCAATCTGGCCCCGCAGCTAAACCTGGCGGTCCTCCACCTCCAGAGCACCAATGCGCAGGCGATAGCTGAGGCACGAGCCACTCTTACTCGGCTCTCGGCCATCGACTCAGCCCTCCGCCCACACGCTGTGCGTCAATTGCTGTTGGATGCAATGCGGACGAAACAAACGAACGCCGCTACATCGCTATCGAAGGAGTTGATACAACTGACTAATTCGGTCTTTACCGATCGCCTTCTGCGGCTTGATGTCCTTCTAGGAAACCAGAAGGCGGAGGCGATCGCCGTCCTGCCGTCTTTCCAACGGGAGGCCGGGACAAACTTGGCCAACGTTTATGAACTGGCGAGGTGGCAGATGTCGCGGCTTGGCCCTGCTGATACTCTGACGTGGCTGCGCACGCTTCCACCAGCAACGAGAACCAATCAACCCGTAACGTTGTTGGTGGCCCACTGCCAAGTCGCACTTGGAGACTGGAAGGGCCTTCAAGCTTCCCTCGACCCGCAACGTTGGTCCGAGCTCGAGTTCGTCAGACACGCCTTGAGAGCACGGGCGTTGCGCGGGCAGGACTTGACCGGCGGCGCTAAAGCGGAGTGGGAACTCGCTTTGAAGGCCACCGGCAATCAGAAACAGGCCCTCTCTATGCTTTTGGGATTGGCTGCCCAATGGGGCTGGCAGAGTGAAGCAGAGGAGCTCCTTTGGGCCATCGTCAATCGCTATCCAGAGGACAAAGCAGCGTTTCAGGCCCTCAGCCAATCCCTCTTCGCGGGGGGGCGGACACGCTCCTTGATGCAGCTCTACAGTCAGCAGCTAAAGCGGCTGCCGTCTGATCCTGGAGTTAAGAACAACCTTGCCATGACGGCCCTGCTCCTGGAGGCGACGGAAATGAGACCGCACGACTTGGCTCGCGAAGTTTATGAGCAAGTCCCGACCAATTCCAGCTATGCTTCGACCTATGCCTTCTCGCTCTACACTCAGTCTAAATGCGCCGATGCGCTGAAAGTTCTTCAACGGCTCAGGCCGGAAGAACTTGAGAACCCTTCGATCGCCGGCTACTACGGACTCATCCTCAAAGCCACCGGAGATCGTGCGAAGGCGATGACCTATCTCCAGCGGGCGTCCAAAGCCGCGCTCCTCCCTGAGGAGCTCAAGCTGTTCGATCGTGCGAAATCAGGTGCTTAACGGCCGGGGCCATTAAACCTGGTTCTCCGAGGGAACTGCCCAAAGCTTCTTGGTTCCTCAGCTGTAAAGCGGAGGTCTGTTGAATTCTCACACTGAATCCTAAGCGGTGTATTCCCGCCAAACTCCTGGATTCATCCACAAGCATAGACTGAATAAGCGATGATCGACTGGGAAACATTCCTGCTCGAGCACGGCGGGCCGTCTGTCGGCCGATGTAACATTCCCCGCCGGGATCGGGCACTCCCTTGTCCGTTAACCTATACCCAGCGGCGCCTTTGGTTCCTGGAACAGTTCAACTCCGGCATGGCTGTCAACTCTACGGTTGAGGCTGTGCGGTTCCGCGGAAAGCTTGACCCGGAACTAATCGAACAGGCACTGAACATTCTTGCAGCGCGACACGAGATTCTCCGAACCACGTTTCAGGTTATTGAAGAGCAGCCCTTCGCCATGGTCCATGAGGGCTCGCAGCGGTGGCTGGAGAGAATCGACCTAAGCGAGCTAGAACCTTTGCGACGCCAGGCGGAACTTGAGCGTCTGCTGATCGAGCAGCCTCGGCGTGCTTACCGTCTCGAGGCGGAGGTGGGCTTCCGCGCCACATTAGTGTGCTTGGGCCCTGAGGAATATGTCCTCATTATGATGATGCACGATATCATCTCTGACCTAGCTTCTCTCGGTATGCTTTGGCGAGAGCTGTCGGCCTCCTACCGCTCCCTTCGGCGTGACGAGCCTGTCTGCCTGGCGCCTTTGCCGATTCAACATGGAGATTATGCTGTGTGGCAACAGCAGCAGTTGTGCGAAGCGAGTTTTGCTAAGGACCTTGACTTCTGGGAGGAGAACTTGCGCGGAGTCCCTGAACTCTTGGAACTTCCATCTGATCGGGCGCGACCACCCCGGTTTTCGCACCGCGGTGCCCGACGCCGTTATCAGATTGACTCGAGGCTGGTCCAGACCTTGCGGAACGCGGGCCGACAGGCGAATGCGGATCTCTTCATCACCTTCACGGCTGCGGTTAACGTTTTGCTCTACCGCTACACTGGCAGCGATGACATTGTGCTTGGTATTCCCCTCCCTGACAGAGACTGTCAGGAACTGAAATCGGCGGTTGGCAGTCTCCTCCACACCCATGCCCTCCGAACCCGCATCTCAGGGGATATGACGTTTCGCGAGCTCCTGGTGCGCGTCCAGACCGGACTCGCGGACCTCTACGCTCATCGTGCCGTTCCTTTTGACCAAGTGGTGAGCAAAGTCCGACCGGGGCGGAACCTGAGCCACGCACCACTCTTCCAAGTGATGGTCGACTACGTGGGTGGCGACCAACAATTGACGTCCATCGGGCTGGACGGGTTGATCGTCGAGCCTTTGCAGGTCGAGACTGGAACCTCGAAATTCGATTTGACCTTCAGTCTGATCAATGAAACAGCCGAGATTGTGCTCGACATCGAATATGCCACGGATTTGTTCGATCCGGCTCGAATAGATGCAATGGTCGCACATTTCCGCACAATGATCGAGGGCATTGCCGAAGATCCCAACTTGCGGTTGTCTAAACTGCCTCTGTTGACGGAAGTCGAGGAGCGTCAGTTGTTAGTCGACTGGAACGACACGCGCGTGGCATATCCTCCGGGCACCCTCTTGCACCAGTTGTTCGAGCGGCAGGTTGAGGGCTCTCCGGAAAGGGTTGCGGTGGTTTTCGACCACAAACGGTTGACGTATGGAGAACTTAACCGACGCGCCAACCAACTGGCGCGGTATCTGGGATGCTTGGGAGTCGGACCCGACCAATTGGTCGGGGTGTGCATGGAGCGATCCCTGGAGATGGTGGTGGCGTTGTATGGGATCTTGAAGGCCGGCGGTGCCTACGTGCCGCTGGATCCAGGCTATCCTCCAGAGCGGTTAGCGTTCATGATTTCCGACGCTCGGGTGCCAGTGCTGCTAACCCAAAGCAGCTTGTTGGAGAGGATACGCGATCAGACTGCTAGGGTAGTTTGCTTGGACCGAGACTGGGGCGCCATCGAGGTTGGACTAGAGGAGAACCTGGACGTGCTTGCTGCGCCTGAGAGCCTGGCCTATTGCATTTACACGTCGGGTTCGACGGGTCGGCCCAAGGGCGTCATGATTGAGCACCGCAGTGTTGTGAATTTCGCGAACTGGGCTCAAACGGTCTTCAGCAGTGCAGAGTTCAGCGGCGTGTTGTTTTCAACTTCGATTTGCTTTGATTTGTCGGTGTTCGAGCTGTTCGTTACCTTGGGCTGCGGGGGGACGGTGATCTTGGCGGCGAATGCCTTGGCGCTGCCGACGCTTAAAGCTGCCGCCGAAGTGACCTTGGTGAACACTGTGCCATCGGCAATGGCGGAACTTCTTGAAATGGGGGGGCTTCCTCGGTCGGTGATCACCGTGAACCTTGCTGGCGAACCCTTGCTCGCACCCCTGGTTGATAAGATTTACGACCAGGGTTCGGTTCAGAAAGTATACGACTTATACGGCCCATCTGAAACCACGACCTATTCTACGTGTTCGTTGCGGACTCGTGGAGGAAGAGCCAACGTCGGGCGCCCCATCGCGAACACGACCGTCTACCTGTTGGACAGGGATCTAAGCCCCGTCCCGATCGGGGTGCCGGGACAATTGCATATTGGCGGGGAGGGACTGGCCCGAGGGTACTTACGCCAGGAAGATTTGACGGCGGAGAAATTTATCAAAGACCCGTTCAGTTCCCGGCCAGGCGCCAGAATCTATCGGACCGGAGATCTAGCGCGATATTTGCCGGATGGAAACATCGAATATCTAGGACGCTTGGATCACCAGGTCAAGATCCGTGGTTTTCGAGTCGAATTGGCCGAAATCGAATCTGTGTTGACGGGGCATAAGGCGGTTCGTGAGGCTGTGGTGGTGGCTCGTGGGGAAGTCGCTGGCGACAAGCGTCTTCTGGCCTACGTCACGACAAAGGCAGGAGAATCAATCAAAGTCGCTGACTTGCGGGGCATGCTGCAGACCAAGCTGCCCGATTACATGGTGCCATCGGCCTTCATCCCTCTTGATCGGATGCCCCTGTCCGCCAACGGCAAGATCGATCGCAAGGCGTTGCCTGTGCCTGAGCTGGCGCGGCCCGAATTGGAAAGACAGTTCGTTGCGCCACGAACGCCCATGGAAGCTGCGTTGGCAAGGATTTGGCGAGAATTGCTCGGTCTCGATCGAATAGGGGTATACGACGATTTCTTCGAACTCGGTGGCCATTCGTTGCTGGCTTCACGAGTGGTTTCAAGATTACGCTGGGAGTTCAAGATGACCCTGCCTCTCCGGAGTCTCTTCGAGACCCCTACAATCGCGGCTCTAGCGTGTGAAATCGACGCGTTGCAGCGGACAATTGACTCGAGGCTAGGGGAACGAGGGGTTTGGAGCGGTGTCCCGGAGATCTCGGCTTTAGAAGCACGACCAGAGGAGTTGCCACTTTCCTTCGCTCAGGAGCGGCTGTGGTTCCTGGATCGGTTGGAACCGCAGAGCGCCCTATATAACATTCCAATGGCGCTATCCTTGAGTGGCGCGCTAGACGCGGAAGCGTTACGGAGGTGCTTGGATGAAGTAGTGCGACGACATGAAATCCTGCGTACTCGGTTTCAAGAGGTCAGTGGTCGCCTCGTGCAGGTTATTGATGAAGCGACGCGCGTAGAAATGCCGTTGGTCGATCTGATCGGCCTGCCCGATGGGGAACGGGAAACGGAGATTAGGCGGTTACGCCAGGAGGAGGCGCAGCGACCCTTCAATTTGGGGCTGGATGGCATGCTTAGGTCCAGGTTGGTCCGACTTGGGCCGAAGGAGCACGTTCTGTTATTGACCACACATCATGTCGCCTCCGATGGGTGGTCCCTGGGAGTGCTGATCCGCGAGCTGGAAGCCCTTTACAATGCCTATACGAAGGGACTGCGATCGCCGCTCCCCGAATTGCCGGTCCAGTACGTGGATTATGTCTTCTGGCAACGAGGATGGCTCCAAGGGCAAGAAGTGACCCGACAATTGAGTTACTGGAGGAAGCAATTGGACGGCGTCGTTCCGCTGGAGTTGCCGAGCGATCGAGTTCGGCCTACCGTTCCGACTCACCTGGGGGCCATGGAAACGCTTGTGTTTCCACTTTCCCTGCTCAAGGCTTTGAAAGCGTTGGGCCAGGAGGAGCAGGCGAGTTTGCACATGACCCTTTTGGCTGCCTTCCACACGATTTTGTACCGCTATACGGGCCAGGAGGACATCGTTGTCGGTGCCCCCGTGGCCGGGCGAAACAGCACGCAACTGGAAGGCTTGATCGGCTTTTTTGTCAACACCCTCGTTATGCGTGGCGACCTGTCGGGTGACCCCACTTTTAGGGAGTTGCTGCGTCGGGTGCGGGAGGTGACTCTTGGCGCATACGCCCACCAAGATCTACCCTTCCAACATCTTGTTGGGGAGCTGCGACCAGACCGCAGTCCCAGTCACAGCCCGTTGTTTCAGGTCGTGTTTGCCCTGGAGAGCGCGCCGGCTGCCCCCGAGGGGTTCGACGGGTTGCATTTGAGCCTGGAGATGCTCTCCTCCGGTACCTCGAAATTCGATTTGACGCTTTTCGTCAAGGAAGGGGCCGATGGACTGACGGCGACGGCGGAATACCGCACGGAACTGTTTGATGCAGCGACGATCCGACGGTTTCTTGGCCACTACCAAATGTTGCTTGAAGGGATCGTTGCTAACCCCGAGCAACGAGTCTCAGTGCTCCCCATTTTGACGCAACCCGAACGATATCAGGTCCTGGTGGACTGGAATCGGACGGAGGCAGAGTTCCCCAAAGACAAGTGCGTCCACGAGCTTTTCGAGGAGCAAGTTGCCCGTACACCGAACGGACTGGCCCTCGCCGACAGTCGAAGGCGCCTCACTTACCGTGAATTGAACGACGAGTCAGAAGGGTTTGCCCGCCGGTTGCGCGAGTCGGGTGTCGGTCCAAATACTCGCGTCGGCGTCTGGTTGGAGCGGTCCGTAGAGATGGTGGTGGCCATGCTTTCGGTGTGGAAGGCTGGCGGGGCGTACCTCCCGGTGGATCCGGGCTGTCCAGTCGGCCGTTTGGCGTTCATGCTTAGGGATGCGCAAGCCCCCGTGCTGCTCACTCAGGCATCCTTGCGCAACAGAGTCAGCGCTGAGACAGACGGGATTAGGCTCGTGTGTGTGGATGAGTTGCTTGGCGAAGAGGGCGATCTCGCACGCGCTTCCTGTGGAACTATCGAGCGCGATGAAGGGCCGGGGAATTCTGTGGCGCGGTCCGTGTCCTATCCCCTCAAACCGACCTCCCACGACCTTGCTTATGTCATCTACACGTCTGGTTCCACCGGCCAGCCTAAGGGTGTCGAGATCGAACATCGAAGTCTTGTGAATCTTATTGGCTGGCACAATCGCACGTACAAAGTGGTTCCTTGCGATCGTGCTAGCCAAATGGCCACGCCCGCGTTCGACGCGTCGGTCTGGGAGTTGTGGCCGTATCTTGCGGCCGGGGCAAGCATCCACATAGTCGACGATGAGACCCGGCTCTCCAGCAGGGCCCTTGGCACTTGGCTTCAGGAGAACCGGATTACCATCTCCTTCATGCCGACGCCTGTTGTTGAGGCAGTCCTCGATGAGCCATGGCCAGCGCGGTGTTTGTTGCGGGCCTTGCTTACTGGTGGGGACCTGCTTCACGGCGGTCCGCGCGAAGGGTTTCCTTGCGCTCTGGTGAACCATTACGGGCCGACCGAGGGCACCGTGGTTACCACTTGGACCCCGATTCCTCACGCCGACCGGCACGGAAAGACGCCACCGATCGGCCGCCCAATCTCGAATACGCGAGTCTACATCCTCGATCGAAGGCTTCAGCCAGTCCCGGTTGGTGTTCCCGGAGAATTGTACATAGGCGGGGAGAGCCTCGCTCGGGGGTATCTAGGGCGCCCAGACCTGACAGCCGACAAGTTCATTCCAGACCCTTTCTCCGGTAAGATGGGGCAGCGTCTCTACCGAACTGGGGATTTGGTCCGGTATCTACCCAATGGCCTCATTGAGTTTCTAGGACGCCTGGACCATCAGGTAAAGATTCGGGGTTTTCGCATCGAACTGGGAGAAATTGAAGTGGTCCTCCGTCAGCATCACGCGGTGAAAGACGCCCTCGTGTTGGTCCGCGAGGACGTCCCGGGCAACAAACACCTGGTGGCCTACTTGGCCCCAAAACCTGGGCACGTTCTCGATGGTTCAGAATTACGCGCCTCATTGCTCGAGAAACTTCCCGAATACATGGTGCCTTCGGTTTTTGTCCCCTTAGAGCGGTTTCCCCTGTTGCCTAATGGCAAAGTGAACCGCAAGGAATTGCCTGCTCCGGATTTCCAGTGCCGAGAGTCTGAGATGACCGGCGCTGTGCCCTTCACGCCCACTGAACGTGTTCTGGCCCAGATATGGGCAGAGGTGCTCGGGCTTGAACGGGTGGGGATCCACGATGATTTTTTTGAACTAGGCGGGAACTCGTTAATGGCAGTCAAGCTGCAACTCCAGGTGGAGAAAGCGCTCGGCCGCAGGGTGCCTCTTGTTGGTTTTTTCCAGGCTCCAACTGTGAGTCGATTTGCCAGCTTGTTTGCCGCTGGGGACGCAGTCAACCAAGCCATGCCTTTGCTGTTCGCCCCGCCTCCCGCACGGGCTAAGCTTCCCTTGTTCTGTCTCCAATTCCCGTCCTCAGGCAAAAACCTAGCTCGGCATCTGGGCTCGGAACGCGCCGTCTATGGCATCGAAACCCCCCTTGATGAAGAGCTCTCCCTGTGGCACAGGCACCGTCAGCTCGCAATCTCTATAGAGGACATGGCTCGGCGGTGTATTCCGATGATCCGTCGTGCTCAACCACGGGGACCTTATTGCCTGGCAGGCTTCTGTTTCGGAGGAGTGGTTGCCTTTGAGGTGGCGACCCGTTTGGCGTCGGAAGGTGAGGAGGTTGCTCTATTGGCGTTGATCGATTCGTTTTACCTGCCCGGATGTAAACCATTGGGGTTGTCTTGGATCCGACGATGGGCATACCACGTTCGACAAGGGATCGTGGAAGGTCCGGCGTATGTCCTGCACAAGCTTCGGTGGAACCTGAGTCTTCGAAAACGACGTCGGTCGCAGTTGGACAAACTAAATCGCAGCATCCTCCCGCCCGCCCCGGCTGACCTCGAGGGGCTCAGGCTACCTCTCGCCGATTTCATAAACCAGATCCAGAACACCTACACCGGAAAGCCTTACGCGGGCAGGACCCTCCTGGTGCGGGCAGCGTCGGGACCCCAGTCCTTCGATCTGGACTGCGGACTGAGTAATGGCTGGCACGACCTACTGGTCGGGCAGTTCAAGGTCGAGGATGTTCTTTGTGAACACATGCAGATTGCGGAAGAGCCCTATGTCGGAGACGTAGCGAGGGTTTTAAAAGCCCACCTAAACAGGATTGAACGCGACGATGCACGGATGGGAGAACCGCGCTAACTGCCTCAGGAGGTCCCGGTCCAGCCTATGATCTTATAGCCGGTCTTCAAATATCCAGAAAGCGCTCGGCTTCGCAGAGTGCTTTCCACCAAAACGACAAAGGCCGGTCATGATGACCGGCCTTTCTTCGTCAGCTGGTGATCGCCGCAGAAGCGATTATCCAACTCGATTCTTGCGGAGAACCCGGAGGGTGCTAGCGCCAAAGGGCAGGAGCAGCAGTGCGCCAGCGATCATGGTCGTTGGCTCAGGAACTATGCCCAATTGATCCTGGGCCAGCCCTGTAGGGTTTCCATTTTGGTCAAGGCTTGTATAGAGATTCAAAGCCACGACACCATACGCGCCGTTTGAGTCGGCTTGGAGTTGCGCATCAGTCATGCCCAACGCCGCTCTTGCCGCGACCAAGTAAGGATTCGTCGGGTCGTAGGCATGAATGGTTGCGGTTGGGCCGTATTCTCCTTCAAGCATCCAGATCGCGTCTTGTAGGACGCCCGCGTTTGCCGGCAGGCCAGCGGTGTAGCCCGCAAGTGTTCCCGCGCGGAACTGGCTATAAAGCCACGCCGTGCCAATGGAGATATTATCCTTCGGCAGGCCGGTGGCTGCGTCGACAGCATCTACTCCACTAACACCTCCGGCGATGGCTCCGGTGTTAATTCTGTAGTAGTAATTGGGGCCCAAACCGATCATCTCGCTGTCCTCGATGCAGAACGTTTGGAACGTACCCAAGCCTACCGAGTTGGCATTCGCGTTCGCCGCTGCGGTGAATTCTCCACCCACGTCAACCTGATTCGGGCCGCCGCTCATCGTAACCGTGCCATCGTAACTGGCATGCAGGCTAGCCGCGAAAAGCAGCCCCGCAAGCCCTGTCGTCATTCGTAATCCTGTCATTTCTAACCTTTCTGTTACCGTCCCCTCGAGTTGGTGTTCGGCCCAACGTCTCAGCCAGACAAACCACACGTAGCAACGGTGCTCATTCATCTTCGACGCCATCGTTTATGGAGCAAAGTGGGGGGTGAATCTATCCAACGAAGGGACATCTTTGAACGCGTTTGGGACATGACGCGGGCGGGGGGGCCCTCGCTGATAAATCTGCGGTGTTTCATGTAGGGATGGCGGGTCTTGTCAGGCCATTGGCGCAAGGGCTTGCATGCGTTAGCCCGGGACCGATTCGCGCTCTCCAAAATACCAAGACGTCGCGTCCAGGAGTGGAACGAACAGCACACCTCCCCCCGCTCCTAAGCGCGTAGCCTGGGCGCATCTGTACAGAAAGGATGGTTTTGGCTGCCGGTCCCGAACCCATTGCGGTCTAGGAGTTCACGGCACAAGGGTTATGGCTTTAGCTGAGCGGCTTCCTGGGGCTTGTTGAACTTCCGGGTCGGGTAGTTTGGCCGCCTTCTGCCGTACCGCCGTGGCTCAGCACCCCGCTTTTTCTCGTCCGCCGCTGCCTCGATGCTCCTTAACGACGGTGTTTCTCTGCCTTTCTCTCCGCTCTCCGCCGAGCCGCTGGCAAACCGTTTGACATTGCTTTTCAGGGAGTTAAGCTCCCCTAACCAACTGTGCTGGTGATTTGTATGGCTGTACTCGGCCTCGGGCGATAAAAGAGCTCGCCTCCGTACAATGGGCGGGTCGGCTGCGGATCGGGCGAAAGGGACGGCCTGATGGACAGGAAATAGAATTTGTTGCGGAAACTGTGAGTGCAACTTCAAAAAACGGTGCAGCCGAACCGGCTAGGACCAAGATTTTCATTTTGGACGACCACCCCGTGTTTCGCCAAGGGCTGGTGCAAATGATCAAGGACCAGCCCGACATGGTTGTTTGCGGTCAAGCCAAGACTGGCGCGGACGCGGTTAAGGCGATCGCTCGGCTCAAGCCGGACTTGGCTCTGGTGGATATTTCGCTGCCTGACAAGAGCGGTTTGGACGTGATCAGAGAAGTCCGAGCCTCCAAATCCAAGACCAAGTTATTGGTCGTCTCCATGCATGATGAGGCCCTCTACGCGAGCCGGGTTCTTCGCTTAGGCGGCGACGGTTACATCATGAAGCGCGAAGATCCGGCAGAGATCATCGAGGCTATTCGTGACGTGCTCAATGGCCACCTTTACCTTAGCGAGGACGTTATGGCCAAGCTGGGGCAAGGGAAAACCCGGACCCCCCGTCCTTCTAAGAAGAAGGCTAGCCCGCTCGACTTGTTGACTGATGGCGAACTCGAGATCCTCGAACTGCTGGGGCAGGGCCATAGCAATGAAGAGATCGCGAGGCGTTTGGGTTTAGCGGCGGAAAAAGTCAGCGGTGCTTGTACGGCGGTCAAGAAGAAGTTGAAACTCAAGACCGATAACGCTTTGGTGCGCTATGCCGTGTGTTGGGTCGAAGATGGTTCGACGGAGTCAGACTAATCCGTCCCCGCAGGCGAAGTCTATTCTGAAGGCAGGCGGCTGCGATTCGACGAGAGAGCACGCTCTTAGACTACCGGGCGGGCGTGCTGGGAAACTGCACCGTGATAGTAGTGCCCCTGGTCGGAGCAGAGCTAATCTCGCAAGTGCCGCCTAGCGCGGCAGCGCGTTCTCGGATGCTGGCGAGTCCAATGCCGCCGTCCTTGCGCTTGGCTCGGCTTAACTGCTCGAGATCGAATCCCCGACCGTCATCCTGGATCCTGACAACCAGGGACTGGTCCTGGACGTATATCTTCAAGCTGACCGCCTTGGCGCGCGCGTGTTTTTCCACGTTGTTGAAAGCCTCCTGCACGATCCGAAAGACGTTCAACTCTACGGTAGGTGCTAGATTCTGGTGCAGCTTGGTGATGCGGCATTTTGCTGCAACGTTGGTGCGGGCTTCGAATTGCTTGCTTAGATTTCGGCAGGCCGCGGTCAGACCCAATTGGTCAAGCTCGGTCGGTCGGAGGTTGTGGGCGATGCGACGATTTTCTTCAAGCGCCTGGACCAACAGACCGTGACAACGCGCCAAGATCTCGCGAGCCGCCGGCCTGAATTCGGGGACGACCGCTTTGACTTTCTGAAGACGCATCTGGATGGAAGCCAGCAACTGGTTGACTCCATCGTGAAGTTCTCGGGCAACCCGCATGCGCTCCGCCTCTTGGGCTTCTATGATCAGCCGCGAGACTTTGCGCAGCTCGTTCTCCGCGTGCTTTCGCTCCGTGATGTCTTCGAGCATCCCATCAATCCAGTCCACCGTTCCATCCGTCCCGGGGTGGGCTGCAGCGCTCACCGCAGCATAGATCGGTTTGCCGTCCTTGCGCTTTAAGTGCAATTCGTAGTCTAGCACCTTTTTCCGACGCATCAGTTCAGCGAGGAAAACCTCTCGGTCACGTGGATCTTGGTAGAGGTCAACGATTGGAACTTTCTGAAACTCCTCCACCGAGCCGTAGCCATGAATGCGCGCCAAAGCGGGATTCGCCTGCAAGAAACGCCCTTCTGCATCAGGGGTTGTGCGGAAAACGCCAACGTTGAGGTTGTTGACAAGGGATCGGTAGCGCTCCTCGCTGTCTCGCAAGGTCGCCTCCGCGCGCCGCCGTTCGGTTATATCCTCCTTAACGCCCAGGAAATGGGTGACGCGACCTGCATCGTCAGTGATCGGAGAGATGAGCGCGTCTTCCCAGAACAGCTCGCCGTTCTTCTTCTTGTTGCACAGATCCCCATGCCATTCATGGCCACTCGTGATCGTCCGCCACAACCGAACGTACTCCTCGGCTGGAGTTTGCCCGGATTTAAGGAAGCGCGGGTTCTTGCCTCGAACCTCGTCGAGGGTGTACCCACTGACCTCGGTGAACTTCGCATTGATGTGCTCGATATTTCCCTGGGGATCGGTAATGACAATCGACGCCGGACTTTGCTCCACCGCCCTGGAAAGCTTACGCAGTTGCTCCTCTGCCCGCTTGCGTTGGGTCATGTCGCGCACCACCAAGACGATCCCTGCGGGTTGGTCACTCCCGCTGGTCCATACCGCGGCGTTGACCTCCACCGGAAAGGCCTCGCCGCCTTTGCGCAGGGCCGTATACTCAGCGTTTCGGAGCGAGCCTGTTTTGAGGGTGGCGGTTAGATCCCGTCTCATACGGTCATGGTCCTCAGGTGGTGTGAGGTCCAAGATGCTCCTGGCCAGCAACTCCTCCGGGCTGGCACAATTGAGCATGGCGATGCCCTGCGGGTTGATCGCCAGGAGTCGGCCCTGCAAGTCTACCAAACCAACAGCCTCCGGCAGGATCTCGATCAGTCGACGGTAATGCTGCTCGCTCGCTCGGAGGGCGACCGCGCTGTTCCGTAGACGGACCAGCATCCGAATTCGCGTCAGGAATTCGGCGACGTCAGTGCCTTTGACCAGGTACTCATCGGCACCGATTTCTAATCCGTCCACTTTGTGCGCGGTGCTGGTGGCTTCGCCCGAAAACAGCACCACGAATACATCCGCCAAGGTGACGTCAGCTTTGATCTGGCGGCAAACTTCGATCCCACTGATGTCAGGCATCCGCACGTCCAGCAGCACTAGGTCGGGCCGGTGATCACGAGTCATCTGGAGCCCCGCCAAGCCGGTGGCAGCCTCCATCACTTCATAACCCTGGGTCCGGAGAAGCTCGGAAAATATCTCGAGTACCCCAGGATCGTCATCGACTACCAGTATGCGCGTCGGTTTGCTCACAGGTCATTTCAAGTTAAACACGGAATGGCTGAAAGGTCGCCATGAGAGTAGTAGTAGTTGGATCGCGGGCTCGTATGTGTCCAAACTCCTCGGTTTAATCACCGGCCGGCGAAAATTCGAAGCATCGGCAACCGAAACCGGCGCGCATCGGAATCCCGTCGCTCCGGGGCCCACGGTGTAATGGCCTTATAAGAACAAACCCCCGGATTCGTTCATCGATCTCCGCCTGGTAGCGGCGATACTGCTCTTTAAGGTCGATGAACTCCACTCGGCTTCTTATTTCGAATGGCGGCTAGGCTTTGCAGACCGTGTTTGGCCGGATGTTGACCTTGGCCATGACGTTGCGAGTGTCAATGATGCAATCGCTCCAATCCGCCAATTGCTGGTAGTTGACGGCTTCGTGGGCCGTGGCGACCAGCACGGCGTCAAAGCCCCCGATCACCGGTTGCTCCCAAGCCACCGATCGCCGGCCCGCCCAGTGGGAGTGTTCCCGGCTCGGACGAATCACCGGCACGTGGGGATCGTAGTAGGCTACTTCCGCCCCCCGCTTGCTGAGTAGATCCAGAAGCACGTAGCTGGGTGACTCGCGGTCGTCGTCCACGTTCGCCTTGTAGGCCAAGCCCACGATGAGGATCTTGCTCCCGTTTAGAGGTTTGCGACGCGTGTTGAGCGCCTCGGCAACGCGTTCCACCACCCGTTCCGGCATGGCCGTGTTGATCTCGCCGGCCAACTCGATGAACCGCGTGTTCTGGCCGTACTCCCGCGCTTTCCAGGTCAGGTAGAACGGATCGATGGGGATGCAATGCCCGCCCAGCCCCGGCCCAGGATAAAAGGCCATGAACCCAAAGGGCTTGGTCTTGGCGGCTTGAATCACCTCCCAGACGTCGATCCCCATGGCGCTATAGACCATCTTGAGCTCGTTCACCAAGGCGATATTCACGCTCCGGAAGATGTTCTCCATCAGTTTGGTCGCCTCCGCAGCGCGGCAGGAGGAGACGGGCACAAGCGTCTTAATCGCTTGTCCGTAAAGCTGTTTGGTGCGCTCCAAGCACGCCGGGGTATAGCCGCCAATCACCTTCGGAATAGACGCCACCTTGCTGTCGGGATTACCGGGGTCTTCGCGTTCCGGGGAGAAGGCTAAGTGAAAGTCCACCCCTGCCTTCAGCCCGCTGCCCTGTTCCAGCACGGAGCGCAGGTCTTCATCGGTCGTCCCGGGATAAGTCGTCGATTCCAGCACCACGAGCGTCCCCTTGGCCAGGTAAGGCGCGATCGCCCGGCCGGTGTCGACAATGTATGAGATATCCGGCTCGCGGTTCTTGTTCAGCGGGGTCGGGACGCAAATGATCACCGCATCCATCGACTTGACGTGGCTGAAGTCGGTGGAGGCAGTCAGTCGTCCTCCCTCTACCGCCTCGGCGATGGAAGTCGCCGTGATATGCTTGATGTAGCTTTGGCCCTTGAGGATGGCATCGACCTTCCGAGCGTCAATGTCCAGCCCGGTGACCGTTACTCCAGAGCGAGCAAACTGCAGAGCCAGAGGCAAACCGACATACCCCAAGCCAACGATGGCAACATTCATATGGTGATTCTTGAAGACAGGCTACCGCCTTCGATTTTTAGGCGAACTTGGGCTCCAAAGTCAACTTGTGTCCACGTCAACGTGCATGAAGCTGGGGCCTCGAACACCACAGCTTGAGTTCCACCGCTAGGCCTTTTTTATATCATAAGTCATTGAGCTTGAACGTAATGAACACGGAGCTCTGGAGCCTTTTCCCCAAGGTAAGAAATACTTGCAGACCTAGCCAACACTCGTGCCGACGCAACAAACCCTGCTTCGCACTCGCCGAGCCCTACTCGGCAGAGGATCAACACACATCGTCTCGTCGCGACCCACCTCGCGCGGTGCGCGGATGGGGGTAACTTCGCTTGACAGGTACATCAGCTCAAGCAAGCCTGTCGCATCGGATGACCAATCTCGAATGGTTCGTTGCGCACACTAGGCCTCGGCGGGAAAAAAAACTCAAGGCGCACTGCGAGCGGGAAGGCATGACTGTGACCCTGCCGCTCTATCGGACGGTGCGCAGGTATCGAGGCAAAACGGTCACTTCGGAAAAACCTTTGTTTCCTGGCTATGTTTTCCTTCAGCTCCTACCCGAGCAAAAGCAAAAGGTCTTCCAGAACGACCACGTGGCAAATCTGCTAGTTGTTCACGACCAGGATTTGTTCAAACGGCAGCTTCAGGAGATCTTGGCGGCGCTTGCCACAGGGTGCGAGGTGTACCTCGCCCCCGAAATCGGCGCCGGCGCTCGTGTGAAGATAAAGTCAGGCCCTCTTCGTGGCATGGACGGGTGGGTCGAGGAGCGTTACGGAATGAGCACCGTCTTGTTGCGTCTGGACCTTATTGGTCAGGCGGCTGCCGTGAAGATCCAAGCTGACGAACTGGAGTTGATTTAGCGCGCCGCCGACGCGAATGGACCGCTCACGGCACGCACGGCAGGCTGCCCAACCTGCCCGGATGCTCGGCTTCGGCGAGGGTTCCCTGTGGGTTCTGTAGGTCCGCTGCCCTTCGGTCTTCGAGGAGTTGATTTCTCTCGAGATGGACGGATTTTGCCTTGAGGCCCCCGGCTGATGTCCACTTCCCGTACCTAAGTGTCTAGAATCGGGATAGCCCATCTGGCCCAGTCAGGAGCACCATCCTCCAGCGCTGGCGTGATGGTAATGAACTCTGTCCTACGGGGCCAGGTCGCCGTCGACTCCACACCGCAGATACCGAAGAACGGCCTTAAACGATTTGACTATAAGTAACGTCCGAACTGGACTTCTGCCTCCCGGTTCAGCTATAGGGATGGCGTGAAGACACTCCTCGCCACAGTGGTTCAAACCGGCTCGGTCTCTTCAGGCCCAGTACCGGGCCAAGCTCGGGCCGCCCGCTGGTCTCCCCAAATTGACCTCTGAATCCTCAACTCTTTTGCCATGAAAGACAATATCGAGAAACGGGTCGCCGGTGTGTTTCTTCTGGTGCTGACGATCCTGGTGGTTGTGGCTTTTGCCGCTGTGCGAAACATCCGTCGTTCCATCGCCAGCAGCGACTGGGTCAACCATACCCATGCGATAATCATCGAATCCGATGCAGTTCTGTCTTCGCTTCATGCCGGGGAGGCTGCACTGCGCAGCTATCTGCTCACCGGTGACAAACGGGACCAGGGCGCCTATCGGGTTGCCTTCACGGAGATGATCGAGCACCTGGAAGTGGCCAAAGCCCTGACCCGTCAAGAGGCGGCGCAGCAGCAGAAGGTCCTCCAACTTGAAGCACTACTCGTCAAACGAGTGGATTTTACCCGCTCGGTGGTCAAGAGCCGTGAGCAGGACGGCTTGGAAGGCGCGCGACAAGCGCTTGCCGCAGATTCGGATGGAGAGAACTTCGCCGCGATCAAGCGCGCCGTTCGGAATCTCAAAGACGAGGAAAACGCTTTGCTGCAGCAGCGCGACAAGGACTCTTACCTTCAGGCCCAAACTACCCACTGGACTGTCTTGAGCGGCGTCGCACTCAACTTCCTGCTGATGGCCTTCGCCGCATGGTTGCTCCGCGATGACCTGAGTGCCCGCCGAAAAGCGGCAACGGCGCTGGAGGAAGCCAACGCCCAACTGGAACGCAAAGTAAAAGAACGTACGGCGGAATTGGCGCAGGCCAACCAACTGCTTCAGAAAGAGAATCTGGAACGGCGATGGTCAAACCAAGCACTGGAGCACCAACTGCGCTATAGCCAACTCATCATCAATTCGATCAGCGACCTCGTGTTGGTGGTTAGCAAAGCTCTCAACGTTAGCAGAATCAACCCGACCGTTGTTCATCAAACAGGCATGCCGGCTCACGAGATCATTGGCAGCCCTCTCAACCGAGTGCTGCGGTTGGCAGACGATGACTATGCTGGCTCCGCCGTTAAACCCGAACCTATTGCAACTGCGCTTAAGGAGGGTCGAGAGATCCAGGATTGGCCGGCCACTTTGCTCAACAAAAGTGGCCAAAGAGCGGCGGTTCGGTTCAGTGTGATTCCTCTTCGTGACCAGGATAAAGTCGTGGGCGGGGTTATTACGGTGAGACTGTGCCCTGACCCGGCCCCGCATCCTGTGTGATCGTGACTGATTCCCGTAATATTCCTATGACCAAGCACATTCTAACCATCGACGACGAACCGGATATTCGCGAGATGCTCCAACAAGGGCTCACGATGGAGGGGTACCGGGTCTCTGCGGTCGGTTCCGCAGACGAGGCCCGCCGAATCGTGCGTGAGGACCCTCCGCAACTGATCATTTCCGACCTGCAGATGGAGGATGTTGATGGCCTTGTGCTCATCGAGGAGCTTAAACAAGTGCTCCCCGAGGTGCCGGTTCTGTTGTTAACCGGGGTGTCGTTCGACCCTGAAGTGGTGCGGGAGAACATTCGCAAGAAAGTCAGCGCCTACTTGGAAAAGACGACTTCCTTGGATCGCATCTTTGGTGAAATCCGCCGACTCATAGGTGATTAGTCGGTCCCTGACCGCGGGGGCTGTAGAGCTCCTTTGGCCGGGGAATCGCTCTATTGCAATCACGTATGATGCTTAGTCACAACCATTATCACGTTCCGTCTGGTTCGCACCCACCCAACTCCTACGTGCTAGTGACGTTTTCCGGATCGATGATTTGTGAATCGGAGTTGACAAAGGCAGTGTGTAAATGTTACTCAAAGGTCGCATTGCCTAATGGTGATGTTGAGACGGCATAGCCTGCGACGTCGGGAAACCGATGAGTATGTGTATTCTGGCCACGACCTTCGGACATTCGAGAGAGTGATTCGGCTCCTTCAGGAGCCATGACCCGCGTGGGTACGCTTGATTCTCCAGGGTACGCGGCGCGAGGAAGAAAGATGAAAATGATGCGAAGAACTAGTGCATGGTCGAACGGTAAGGCTCAGCGGCGGAAGATGCTGCGAGCGACGGCGCTGGCGACAGCCATCAGCGCTTTGCCGTTAACGGTTTGCCACGGGCAACTCACGCTTAACATCGGCTCGTTCAACCTGCAGCCGAATACTTCTGGGCAGGTCGTGGAAATCGATATCACCAGCCCCGGGGGCATCAACGTCAGTGGTCTGACCCTCCAACTACAGGTAGGGGACGGTGGGCCGGAGCTGGGTGGTACCGCAGGTCCTCGCATTACGGCAGTGGATATTCTCACCGGAACGGCCTTCCAGGGTAACAATACGGGACAGATCGACGTTGGCAATAACCTGGCAAATAACCCTCAAGCGGTCATCTTTAACACAAGCACATCGTCGGGGACCGTACCTCTGGATGCCGGACCCAATCATCCCATCGCGTTTGTCACTCTAAGTACCGTCGGCCTCACGTCACCGAATTCGTGGGTTTTCCACGGCGATGTCTTTGGTGATCCGACTAAATACTTCGCCTCAGGTGGCGCATCCATAGTCCCCACCATTATTGACGGGCAACTCACGGTGGTTCCTGAACCGCGCGGGCCGATAGCGGTTGGCGCCTTGCTGGCCATTGGCTGTTGCTGCCGGTGGTTGCGACGTCGCGGTGCCTCAGGCTCTGGAGCTTCAGTCGCCTCGTCGAGCCGGCAGGCCTCGCTTTGAGGGGCAAACGCGCCAAACAAGCGCCTGTGACAGGACGGTAACGCTCAGGCGATTTCGTCCTGTGCGCTCTAATAAACGGTGCCTGGCTGCTGTTCTCTTACCGAGGCAAACCGTCTGCAATCCGAGGTGACTCAAGGCTGTCGACGGTTGTCTCGATTTGGGGCACGCGATGGGGGGGGATCTGGTGTTTACTGAGATAGCGAGCCCTCGCTGGCGATTGGCTACTCACTCGTCGCTTTTGCGTAGGCCTGTGTAACGTGCTCATCATCAAGGCTATTTAGAAGAACTGAAACATCTTAGCCCGCTCAGTTAGCCCTTCGCGGGGCGAAAGTCTTGGCCACATCTGCGAGTGGCATGCCGCCTGCAATGCCTAAATCTGAATGAAAAACGAGCCTTCGATCGGCGGTAGATTTGGGATAGAGGTTTGGAGCTCCCGCGGGCTCTGGATTGTTCTAGTCCTTCTCTGTTTTGGCACGATCACTTCCGAGGCGGCCGGGACCGCTCTGGCCTGGGACCCAAGCCCAAGCCCCGGGGTGGTCGGTTATAAGGTTCACTACGGGTCTATAAGTGGCACATATACTCAAATTATTGACGTTGGAAACGTGACGAACACTGTAGTGACGAATTTGGTTGTGGGGACAACAAACTACTTTGCTGTTACCTCCTATGATTCCACCGGGCTGGAGAGTCAACCGTCCAACGAGATAAGCGCTATTGTGCGCGGATTGCTGGGACGCTACGTTTTCTACAATCACTCGGCCTGGGACGGCAACAGCGCTGTTGCCAACGCCGCTGACGACCAAGCCATAGCGCCCGACAAGACCCCCCTCCGCCGAGGAGGGATCGCTACCTTTGCTAATTACACAAGCTTCAGTTTGGGAGTCAATGGCATCATGATCGATATCGTTCAGGGTGGGGCGGTTTCAGCCTCAGATTTCCAGTTTAAAGTTGGGAATAACAACACACCGTCCACCTGGGGTGGGGCTCCTTCCCCGGTCAGTGTCACTGTGAGAGCTGGTGCTGGTACGAATGGAACCGACCGCGTGACGATCATTTGGGCCGACAACGCCATCCAGAAGGAATGGCTGGAAATTACCGTCCTTGCCACTGCGAATACGGGTTTGTTGAGCCCGGATATTTTCTATTTCGGCAACGCCATCGGGGAGACCGGCAACAGCGCCGCCGATGCTAAAGTCGATCCTAACGACGAACTCCTCGCCCGCGCCAACCCTGCTAACGTCCTTCACCCCGCCGCTTTGACCAACCCTTACGACTTTAACCGCGACAAACGTGTGGATCCGAGTGACCAGCTGATCGCTCGCGCGAACCAGACCAGTGTTTTGACCTGCTTGCGATTGCTCAACCTGACAGCGCTCGCCGGTCAGGGACTCTCTTCCATGGGCGGGAAGGTCGCTCGCGCTGGTGATTCCCAGCTCGCGTTGCCCCCCGAGTTGCCACCCGCCGGCAAGCCCAGGACAAGTGCGCCGTCTGCAGGAACGAGCCAAGCTTCCAGCGGAGCACGGAAACCCGCGGCCTCGCCGACGCAGAATCAGCAACCTGCGGTTCCGACCTCCCAGCGGGTTTTTGGCATCCCTTCCATGCTCTCCGTTTCACATAACAACCAGGAGACGTTGATCGCCCTTTGGGGCGTCGTGGGGGCTACCTTCGACATCCAGAGCAACACCGATCTGCACAATCCCAACGGCTGGAATACCGAGACGAACCTGAGCCTGACCACATCGGATCAATTGCCGCCAGACCTTCAGAACGGTCAAAAGCAACTTGGCGTCGCTGGCTTGGCCTTCACCGCCGCCATGCGCACGTGGACGGTCTCGCCTTCCCAGGCAGAGCCGATGAGGTTCTACCGTGCAGTGATGGCTGATAATTACGCGATCCTGGCTAATCAGGCCCTTCAGGCCCAAGGCCATGCCAGCCGTCTCATTGCTGTGCGTATGCCGGGCACGGATCCTCGAGTTGTTTGCTACGTGGCTGACCAGAATGCCTATCTCGATTATGATGAACAGATTTATTCGATCCGCGTACAACCCTCCGACCAAACCATCCGCGAGATTGCTCAGAAAGTGGCATCCTCAATGGGTCAAAACTGGACTTCCGCTTCCGAGTTCACCATGGCCAACGGAGCCAAACAGGTTATCGCAACAGTCGTAGAGACTGACGCTCCGGCCTCCGATCCCCAGCCGGGTCAGGTGAGCGGCCGCGCGGGTGCTGGCATGACCATCGACTTTTGAGGGGGCTTATTGTTCGGCACGGCGTTGGTGGCATGCTCCCGATCGCTCACCGTGAACTCGGAGACCACCAACGGCCTAACAGCTGTTAGCCCGAATCGTTGGTGCTGGCAATGCTCTCCGATCTGTTTTGCCATTTGGAGTCAAGGGAAGCTGACTGATCCTTTCAAAGTGATCCGGAACCATGTAATCCGGGAGGTATCGCTGGAGGTGCTGTTTGAGGAGATCAAGGTCCATACGCTGCTTGCAGACGAGGTAAGCAACAATCAAGACGATGGTCTCGGAGTACTCTTGCGTGGTGACAACGCAGTCGACCATTCCTGGAAAGGCTCGAATGTTGTTTTCGATCTCGCCCAGTTCGATCCTTAGCCCTCGGATTTTGACCTGGTGATCTTCTCGACCCAGATACTCGATATTGCCATCCGGCAACCAGCGCGCGAGATCTCCTGTGCGATAGATGCGTTCACCAGGGGCAGCGGGGCTCTCAAGAAACCGCTCGTGCGTCAATTGCGGATTGTTCAGATAACCCCGCGCCAGTCCAACACCCGCCAGGCAAAGTTCGCCAGTCTCGCCAACTGACACCAGCTTTCCGTCCCTGATGATGTGGGCCCTTATGTTCTGGATCGGTCGGCCGATAGGAACTCGGTCGAGATCGCCGCAAGATGGGCAATCGTAGAATGTTACATCGACGGTAGCCTCCGTGGGTCCGTAGAGGTTGGTGAGCCGAGTGCCGGTGTTTTGGCCGACGATCTCGTTGAACTTCTTGACATGTGCCGGGCTCAAGGCTTCACCGCTGGCGAACACCCTGCGTAATGAGGACAGGCCAGCCGACACCTTTGCGGGCCTGCCATCCAGGTACTCCAGAAAGACGTTGAGCATCGAAGGGACGAAATGCAGCACGCTGACCCGATGCTGTCTAACCGTATTAACCAGCGTAACTGGCGCTTTTTCGGCACCGGGCGCGAGCATGCAGAGCGTGGTGCCTTCGAGGGCCCACCAGAATAGCTCCCACACTGAAACATCGAAACAGATCGAGGTTTTTTGTAGCAGAACGTCCCCGCTGGCGATCGGGTAGGCTTTCTGCATCCAATGGAGGCGGTTCACCACTGAGCGATGTTCGATCATCACACCCTTAGGTCTTCCGGTTGAGCCCGAAGTATAAATTACGTAGGCGAGGTCCGAAGGAGTGTTCACAAGCGTCGGATTGGACTCCAGGCCCGTGTAAGCCTGGGCCTGTTCGAGATTGATGATCGCCAAACCCGGCGGCGCCTTCGCCGCGGTGGCGCCGTGGACCAGCAGAACGCGAACGCGGGCATCGGACAAAACGTAGGCGAGCCGATCGGGCGGATCATCTGGCGAGAGAGGCAAATAAGCTGCACCCGCCTTGATAATGCCAAAGATGCCAATGATCATGGCGAAGGACCGTTCCACCATGATGCCAACAATTTGGCCGGGGCCCACTCCCTGGTTGCGCAATAGATGGGCGACCTGGTTTGCACGTCGATTCAACCGGGCATAATCAAACACTGGGGTTCCCCAGTAACCATCGTGATCACAGAGCACAGCGGTCCGCTGCGGATGTTCTTCTACCCGCTGCTCGATTAGTTCTTGGATCGTCGCGTGGTCCGGAAACTCACGGCTGGTGTTGTTGGAGACAGCGACCGGGTCCATCTCGGTTTCAGTCGTGTGAGCTATCGAACGCGTTTCTTTGATAGGCCGGATGCCGTCCACTTGTGCAGAGGCAAACAACTGGAGGACAAGGTTTAGGATGTTTCCAACCCAGCCCGACGCTGTTGTCTGCGAAGGGCATCGTCAACGAAGCCCTTGGCGAGTACAAACTCATGCACCTGGGTTGATCCCTCAATGATTTCCATGATCTTGGCTCCACGGTAAAAACGGGGCACCGGCGAGGAATCGTGGCAGCCGGCAGCTCCATGGATCTGGACAGCATCCGAGGCCGCCCGAACTACGGCTCGTGAAGCGAAGTACTTGGCAATAAAGGTCCTGGTAAAGGATTCCGGGAGATGATCATCCTCGGCCCGGCAGGCGCTCCAACAAAGAAGCCTAGCGGCCTCCAAGTCGGCGGCCATACTCGCAATCATCGACTGGATCATACCCAAGTCGCCCACTCGCTGCCCGGCAACTTTGCGCGAGGCGGCATAATCGGTGCTTTCCTCGAAGCAGGCGCGAAGGAGCCCCAACGCCGAGCAGGCTGTGCTGATTCTGCCATACTGCAAACCAATCGGGGCGACATGCGAAAGGGCAAATCCGGGTTTGCCGACAACGTTCGCGGCAGGGATAGGCACATCGTGGAAAACGAGACGCGCCAGTCCGGCCGCGCGAAAACCCAAGAGGTCCTTGATTGGCTCAATTTCAATACCGTCGCTTGCTCTCGGCACCAGGCAGGCGAGAGGTTTTTGCTCAAGCTTTCCAAAGACCAAAATCAGTCCGGCTCGCTGGCCGTTGGTGATCCATTTCTTTTCCCCGCTCAGAATCAAGCCGTCTCCCTGATCATTGCGCCGAAACTCCGTGGACATCGATTGTATGTCGCTCCCGACACCGGGCTCGGTCAAGGCGAATGCGCCAACCGTTTCCCCGGTCGCGAGCGGCGGCAGCCATCTTCGGCATTGTTCATTCGAACCCCATTTCACCAGCGCGGCGGAGATCATCGACTGGACCGTCAGGATACCCGTAAACGCCGAATCGCACCGTCCCAACGCCTCGTTGAGCAAACCGAATGTGACCATATCCCAGCCCTTCCCCCCGTATTCAATCGGAATGTTGGCTCCGAGATAGCCAGCGCGGGCCATTTGAGAAACGGCGGAATCCGGTATCTGCTGAGCGCGGTCCCATTCGCCAGCGAAGGGCTCTACGTTCGCCGCCGCGAACTCCTGGAACTCCCCGTATCTTTCGGTCTGCTCGGCCGTCAGGAACATGTTCACGGTCACTCCTTCTGATTCCCCTCAGGAACTGCTTCAACTCGCCCGCAGGGCCGACTTTCGCGCGACAAACTCCGCGGTGGCGCTAACGGATTTGAAGTTTTCGATATCCAGATCCTCCATGCCGATTTCAACTCCGAATTTGCGCTCTACAAACGTCGTCAACTGGACGGCAAACAAGGAATTAACAATGCCTGATTCAAACAGGTTCTCGTCGTCCCTCAGCCTGTCGATGTTAATCGAACGATTGATGAAGTTTCTAATGATGTCTCTAGTGTAGCTCGGGTCGTTCGTGCTCATATAGCTTGCTCCCATCAGGATTAGCAGCCCACATTCGAATAAACGTAAAATCCTCGCCCGCTTTTACGTCCGCATTCCCCTGCCTCAACCATCTTTCGCAAGAGGGGACAGCATCGGAACTTCGGGTCATGAAACGAATCATATAGCACGTCCAGCGAGCGCATCACGGTATCCAAACCGATTAGGTCGGCGGTCTCCAGCGGGCCCATCTTGTGGCTGAAGCATCTCTTGAAAATCGAATCGATCTGGGCGGCGGTGGCTAGGCCGTCTTGGAACACGAACGCAGCCTCATTCATGAAGACGTGCGAAATTCTATTGGAGACGAAGCCTGGCAGGTCGCCTACCACAATACCTTCCTTGTCCAACTCGGCGAGCAGATCGTTAGCGACCGCTAGGGTTTCAGAGGAGGTGTGGTGACCGCGGATGACTTCGACTGTGTTCACCATGTGCACCGGGTTCATGAAATGCATGCCGACAACCTTGTCGGGGCGGCTGGTAACCCCGCCTATGCGGGTGACCGAAATGCAGGACGTGTTAGCTCCGAAACAGACGGCCGCCGGCGCGATCCGGTCAAGTCGTTCATAGACCGGTTTTTTGATGAACCAGTCCTCGGTCACGCTCTCAACAATGAAGTCGCAGCCAGCCAGGTCCTCAAGACGGGTTGTGAAAATGATTCTCGCGAGGGTCTCATCCGGAGCGAGTCTTGGAGCGCTCTTCGACAGGACCGGCGCAACGCGCACGGCCTGCAGGATTCCAACTCGAGCGGAGTCCAACAACTTCTCGGACGTATCGACTGCGATCGCCCGGATGCCGTGGAGCACAAGGTCGACCACCAAACCCGAGCCGATGGTACCACTCCGATCACGCCGACGGTCTTGAGTTTCACGCTACGACCTTTCTTAAGTGGGATTGCGATGAAGTGGTAACATATTTAGTTACTCATTCACGTCTGCGAGCGCGCTGTTTTCTCCTTGCTCCACGCTCCATGGCATCACTTCGCCTCTCGCTGGGCATCCTCGCTGGTTCCAACTTCTCGCACAGCAGGCGTACTGTAGGGCATTCGAAAACGTTCACGATGGAGAGACGCAGATGCAGTTCTCGTCGGACGGTAGCGACAATTTGAACCGCCTTCAGCGAGGTCCCACCTACGTCGACGAAATTATCATCTAAGCCGATGGATGGGTTACCAATGGCCCTCCGCCAAATGCCCAGCATTTTCCCAGACAGCGTGTCTGGCAATCGGCCACCGGCTGAGGCGCCGTTGCAACCGCCCGAGCGCAACTTAAAATCGTCGATCGCCGCGTAAATCTCTTCAACCCCACTCAGGGCATCAGCAACCCGTTGGAATGTGTCGGACAACCCGGCTACTCCGGGGACAAGCGTGAACTGTTGCTCAGATCGTTTTTCGGTTGAAACGTTCCCCGGAACAGGCCTTGGACCAGCCTCAAGGGGGTTCGGATCATAGCGAACAACGGCGAGTCTTGCTGCCGGAATGTGGAAAGCGACCGCATCGGCCTCGTTGCGCATGAAATCTGCGCCAAGAGCTTTGATGAACTCCCATGCCGGCTGGTTTCTATCTGTTGGCCGGAAGACTAAGTCCACCCACTGTCTACCGTGGTGCAGAGCGAGACAGCCGAGGTGGGAGAGGATCCTATGTTCGACCCCGCGGCCCAAAACCCGACAGCTCAGCAGAAACGTATCAACATCGTAACGGTCCACATCGATGCGGTACAAGACCAAGCCCACGGCACCGTAGTCACCGAATCGGTCGCTGACCTCGGCTATGAGGCATCGGTTGGACTCATTGGCGAGATAGCGGACGATCTGGCTCTGCGAACGACGGATCGTGGTGAAATTGAACTGACTGGTTCGAAGGGTCAACTGGGATACCCTGCTAAACTGCTCGGAACCGGGCTCGGAGATCAGCACCTGGAGTTGAAGCCCGTCGATGAACTCTTTTAGGGTGCGCGCCTGGCCGCGGCACTGTTCACGCCTGGCGTTCTCCAAAACCCTCTTGGTCCTCGTGCGATCCTCTTCAGTAATGCGCAGATGATCGAAAGCCCAGACGTGAGCAAGAAACCGGGGCAAACGTTCGGGGTCAGGCGGTAATTGAAGAGTCATAACCTCCGGGCAGTTAGCGCGCATCTCGGCACATTCCAAGGGATTGTCGTCTAGAAAGATCATGCTCTCCAGTCCCAGGTTGAGTTCCCGCGCCATGGACCGGAGGTTATCTGACTTCGGGGCCCAGTTTATTCTCCAAGCGGCGATTTGCTCGCGCTTTAAAGCCATCCCTGGCTGTTGCCTGAACACCGCCCAGACGTCTGCCTCGCTGTTTTTGCTGCACAGACACAGGAGCATCCCGGCGGCCATTTGACGGACCATGCTCTCCTGAAGAGTGCGATGCGCCGCGGTAACGGTCACGCCGAGTGGTCCGACCTCGCCACACGCGCCTTGCCAGAGGGTGTTATCGCAGTCCAGGACGATCACTTTAGCTGACACGCGTCGCAGGCAAACAAACGCTCGGAACAGGCTGCTGCCGATCGCGGCGAAGCCTTCAGGAGTGTAAGGCACGTGGCCCAACTGGTTGGTTTCGGAATCGTAGAATTCGGCGGTTGGATAGACCGCCAGAATCCTCTTTGAATCAATGCCTTCAACGCAGGGAAACTCCTGAGCCCGCTCGAGCAAGTAATCCTCATTTGCCGCGAGGTCTTGATCGAACCAGGTTTCATTATCATTCGTCCTCCCCGAAGGGCAGAGACACAGAATTGTCGACGCGGTTGCTGATCGCGTGAACGATTCTAGTGCCGTAAGAAACTGATCGACCTTCGCCCGCAGCCCATCGGTCGACGAATGGGTCGAGCTCCGGTGAACCTTTTCGAGCAAGCCGTTGCCTCCTCTCGTGGCATAGACATTGGAAAGCCCAGAGCCCCTTAAGAGGGGCTCTTCTTGGACAGCGCAGTGGAAGCCTCGTTTGGCAAGCAGATCTTGAACTTCGGCTGCGGCGCGCTGAGTGCGGTCATGGACCTCGACTACCACCTGATTAATTAGCGGCCAGAGGCTATCATCAATACCGCGGAGGATCTCGAGTTCGCACTTTTCAGCATCCACCTTCAGGAGATCCACTCTTTGCAGGCCATTGTCACGAATGATGTCGGAGACCGATATAAGTGGGCATTCGATGATCTGCCGATTCAATCGGCCCTTCATAAACTCCTCGACGTACTCATCCACCGGTTGAGTGCCGCCCAGTTCCCCACGCACCATATTGGCTAGTACGGCCTGCATGGCCGTTCGGTCTTCTTCCTCGCTTGAGCGGAAGCTGGAGAAGACAGAGGCTCTTTCGTAGAAGCTCAAAGGCGCGGAGCCGCACCGTTCGGAAACCCCCACGTTGAAGGGCCGCAGGCCTGGACCGTGGGCCTCGCAATTTGCCTTCAGAGCCCGGAAGGCGATCGGGTTTGGCTCGTAAGCATAAACTGAGGCGCGGGGACGTCGACCACGAACGAACAGCGAGAAGAGCCCAATATTGGCTCCGATATCGATAACGATAGCATCCTCCGGCAGATGGATCCCGTGACGCAAATAGCACTCATCCTCGAAGATTTCCGTGTAAACATACTCTGTTTCGTTGCGGTTCAAGTGCGCAACTTCGAGGCCGTTCGGAAGGGTGTACCGGCTAAGATCCCCGAGACAGGCCGCCGCTTTTTGCGCTCCCAGGCTCCAACCAGTCGGGGCGGAATCGACAGCCCAGTCTGCTAGGTTCAAGAGAATCACATTCAGGCCATCCTGATTCCGTCGGAATCGACTGTCGGAGCTTAGCAATTCCTGGAACACTTGGTTGTAAGGCGCAAAATCTACCTGCAGCGGGACCCCGAAGTAGTCGCCCCAAAACCGTAGCGAATCCGCCACCGGCTCCGCTGTGAATGTGGAACTGATGACGATTTGGAGCCTCGAAGTCCCATCGCTTTCGACTCCGTCTGTCCGCTCCAAGTAATTGAACCTAACGCCTCGCAAACTCAAAAGGCATGTTCCCTCGTCATCAAACACATCGAGGTCCCCAACCCCTCCCTCGGCGTCGTTGTCGTGACGGGCTCGCAGGCTGGCATGCACCCAGACCTCCTCGGGAAGATTGGAGCCTAGAATGACGATTTCCTCGACGCCTCGTAGGATGAACGTCCGGCCTTCATCAAGCAGTAAGGAGGACAGCAACTGCAGAACGCTATCCAGGACGATCGGATCCAGGTGAGCACCGCCAATCTCCCCATCATCGTGGGGAACGCGAAGTCGTCCTAAGGCTTCTTCTGCCGACCGCCAGAGATGCCAAAGGTTTTGAAAACGAGGGCCGTACTGGTTTCCGTTCTTGCGCAGGCAACCATAGAACCACGCTCTGTCTCCAAGATATAACCCTCGCTGCTGGAAGGCTTCGACGGAGAAGGAGGGGAGGCTCGTGGCTCCCTTACAGACGGTGTCGCATTCGATCTCAAGAACAGCACAGACGGGTTCACCTCTAGCACCAAACCCGGATGAGGCGTTCTGCCGGAAGGTGTAACGGACTGTGCGTTCCGTCAGCCAGTTAACACCAACCGAGAGCGTGACATTCCCTTCGGAAAGGATCACGGGCTCACGAAACTCCACACGCTTAAGAGAACCCACTGAGGCCTTAAGCAATTCTATGTGAACACAGAGAGCCAACTCGACGTAGAACGATCCGGGAAGGACGATTAAGTCCTGAACACCATGGTCAAGGAGGTACGGAAACAATCCAGTGCCCACCTCCAACAAGAACGGGGGCTGTTCCGAAGCACCCGTGCGCTTCGTGACGAGGCACTGATGCAGAGAGAACCCCGCGGCATCGCCGTCGCCATTTAGATAGGACTTCACGCTGGTGTAGTCCATCAGAACCTCTGCTCTTTCTCCGTGGTCGGCGATCGCGCGCTTGCCCTCCAGTGGCTTGTGAGGCGGGTAATCATACCTTCATATAAACGATTAACCGGGTTCTCGATCATTTATGTGCAATAGAATTTCACGTCCCCAATGCCGCTTCTATAGGCATTTCACCCCTAATTGAGCGCGAAACCAGAGGACGGGATCTGCTCGCGCCATGGACATAAGGCGTACATTACTGGCGATTCTTGCGTGTCAGGAGCGCTATGCTGCCAAAAGACAGGCGCCCTCCAGCGGAGCAAAAAGATCGCATGCAGAGAATCTGCACATTCCGCAACCGGATGGGTGCTAATAGCCACTTCTGCCTGCTCGCGGAGCGCGTTTTGCGTGTCTTAGGCGTGTTCGAAACACGCTTGGCAATAAGGGCTTACGCAATGGTTTCCATCAGCGCCGCCATGTGGGGCTTGTGGTGCAACTCCTACGAGGTCCATAAACGCTTCTACGCTCGGATCGGGGCGCTTTGGTCACGGGGCTAGTCGGACCGAGCCCAAACCTCACCTCTGATAAGCAGGCAGGACGTGACGCTGCACCGCAAGTGCCATGGCGGCCATGCTGGTACTGTAGACCGGGCCGGCTCCGGATGCTTCGCCATCGCCGATGGTTTCGAAGGAGCCATCGGCCTGTTGGTGAGCGAGGACGACCGCTTCGTAAGTTGGAAGGTACCTCTCCCATTCCTCCGGAAAGGCCCGACTGAAGCCTACCGCGTCGTAATAGGCGCGGTAGTAGAACCGGTCTCCTTTCCACGCAATAGGGTCAGCCACAATCCGCTCCGCGATACGATGGAGGGGCGGCGCCTTCTCCTGATGGCCGATTACGAACACCAAAAGGGCCAGGCCGCGCAATGCGGGATGTTCCTCGCCGGGGTTTTGGTAAGCAACGCGTCCTTCATCATCCACCATCCTGGTGGCATAGGCTACCGCGTTGCTGATCACCATCTCGGGAACAGGGATCCCGACCTGCTGCGTGGCGTGAAGGCCCATGATCTGCCAGCCCGACAAACTGAGGTCGGAGTCGGTGGCATCCGGAGTGTAACGCCAGCCGCCCGCGTCCCGCTCTCCTTTCTGGACGAGCGCCGCGTTGACCGTGACTCTTATCGCCTTTTTCAACGCGCGCCTGATGGAATCATCCATTTCGTCGTCTCTCGGCATGCCAAGCGCCTCGGCCAACATCAAAGTACAAACGCCATGGCCGTACATCCGGCTTCCGTCGGACTCGCCGAAGTAGCCGTCGCCGTTCTGCCGCGAAAGCACATAGTTGATACTTTTCTTCAGCCAGGGACCGAACTCCTTGTCTGCCGGCGGATGCCCGGCAGCAAAATGAGCCATGACCGCCATGGCCGTGAGAGCCGTAGGATAATGGTCGCTGGCTGAGCCGTCGGGCTGCTGGCGCGCTCGCAGATATTGAAGGGCGCGCCGCACCGCCTTGTCGCGGGGCTGGTCGGTGCTCAACGCTTTGATGATGTCCTGATCGCTGAGATCGGCCGCAAATACCAAGAGGCCCACGGAATAGAGAACGGCACAACCTAAGGCGGATCTGCGTCGAGATATAAATGGTTGCTTCATTGAGTAGATCCCAATTTCTCGAAATAAGCCTGAATGGCGGCCCGTTGTTCCTCGCTGAAGTTCTCAACGCCGGTATTCCGAATCCCTTTTCCGAGGCGTTCACTCAATCGCGCCCACTCGGCTTGATCGAGGCCTGCGGGGGGTTTTTGAGTGAGGCTCCGTCCCATGCGTCCGTTCAGTCTTGATGCCGGATCGGATTGCTCCGAGGGCTCGGTTGATGGTTGGTCCGAAGGGGGATTGGGCTTACCGCTAGGGAACGGGTCCTGGTGTGCCAGGCCGCGAACGGCTCCGTCCATTCGGATCTGCTGGGCGGCGTCAGCAAGAATCTCCGAAGCGTCATGATGCGCCTCCCAGCTCCTAGGGTCTGTTTCCAGGCCTTCCTTCGATTCGTGAGCGGCGCCCGCTGCCACCTCGGCCGGGTCACTGGATTCCGCCCAATCTTGCGGTGCCGAGCCCAGTTTTGTCAGCACGTCCAGTCTGTTCATCAGAGGCTGGTCTTTGGAGCCATCTTTAGTGGCATCCATTGCGAGGGCCGACAAACTATCCAGTTCGGCTGCGAGGTCGTTCGGCGAGGCAGGCTTGTTTGGGAACCGCGCCAATCTGGTCTCAGCGCCCCTTATCTCTGCCTGCCGGACTTCGTTGCCCTTGGCTCCTGCCAGCGCCAGCGCTCGGTCGGTAAGCGGCTGCAAGACTTCCCTGTCTAGCGTGGAGGATGCATTGATGGCTTCGCCCAGATCCTGTCCCAGAAGTTCATAAGCGTTCGCTGCTTTCCGGTCTCCTTGGCGCCTCAGCCTCGCGGCCTCGAGAGAAATGGCCAGACGTGGCACGGCTAAGTGCGAGGCAGCGACAGCGCCATCTTCTTGGCGCCCAGCCAGCGCGTCGGTTTCTCTCTGCATGGGCGGAGGAATCGTTTGAGCCAAGCTAGGGGGAGCGTTGTCCGTTTGGGAAGCAATGCCCTGTACCTCGCGTAGAAGGGCCGCCCCATCGGCTGCGCTTGGTGAATCACCAGAGAGGGCCTCCAGCCTGAACGCTTCGCGGTAGTCACCCACAACTCGCTCCGCTTCGGCGATGCCGTCCACGGCGCCGTGGGCATCCTCGAACTTCTGGTCTTTGCTGGGGTCGTTCGCCTGTTTTTGGGAGCGTGCAAAGGCGCGCACGGGAGGCAGAGCGGCACGCGCCAGGGCCGCCGTGTGCTCGCGGTTCATGCGTTCCTGGATGTCGTTCAACTCACGATACCGATCGGAGATTTCATTCAGCCGGCGGTCGATTTCATCAGCCATTTCGTTCTTGTTCCGGTTCTGATCGAGGGCCGATTCCAGTTTGGCAACCGTTGGAACCAGTTCGTGGCTGGCTTTGGCGCTGGCCTTGATGGCCCAGATTCTTTCAGCAAGAGTCGCGTCCTTCTGGCGAGCTTGCTCGAAAAAGCTATGGGCGGCGTCGGCCGCGGTCCGCTCCAACTCTTGCTGCCAAGCCAGGCCGAGGTTCACCTGTGCTTGTTCCTTATCGTCCATTTCCTTGTTTTGATTCCAAGGCAGCTTCCGCAATTGATCGTTGATGGCACGCAACTCATCGATCGAAGTCTGGAGGTTTTTCAGGACGGCTGCGCCCTCGTAGCGCCAGCGGTATTTATCGAGCTCCGTCCTCAACATCTGTTGGGCATCCAGAGAGAGCTCCGTTAGAGCATCGGCTTGGGCTTCCGCCGCGCTGCTGGCCCTGGGCGACCATGTGGCGAGCGCCTCGAGACTGTTGGAAAGACCGACGCCGCTCGCGGCCTCGTTGGCTACGAGGAAAGTCAGGACCTCGATGTCCACGCCATTCGTGATCCCTGACAGCGTCATGGGTACGCTTGAGGCCGTCAAGAGGCTGGCGGTTACTCGCGAACGAACCTGAGCCATGACCTCTGGAGAAACGATGCTGTTAGTCACCGGTTCGCTCGAGGTAGCGCCAGCCGAAACCGGGCGCAGGCGATAGGCCTGGACTTCGTGCAAGGGATGGGATTGTTTGCCGATAAGAAGCTGGAGTTTGGAAAGGGAGGAACCCTGGAAGAATTCGATCGTGATCGGATGCCAGCCGCGGTGCAAGTCAAGGTCCGCGCGGTATTCGGTGGCAGGATGGGCGCTCCAAGCCCCGGGCGGGAGCACGGATGCGCCATCCAGAGTGAGCCGCACGCCATCATCCGCGACGCATGCGATGGTCCACATGCCCGCTTCCCACACATCGATTTCCCCTTCGTAACGACAGCTCCATTGTTCGTGCCGCTTGGCGGGAGCGTAGTTTTCGAACTGAGGGACGTCCACCTTCTTCTCGAGCACGCGCCCGGTAAGATCCGTTCCTTCGTAGAAGGTTACATCCAGCCCCGAGCCAGTCATTAGCCCCTCGATGCCATCCTCGAACGAGCCCCGCAGAATAGGAAAACCTCGTTTATAGCGGCCCTGAGCCGCTTCGGTGCGTGTCGCGAGGACATCCGCTTCCAGAGCTCCCTGGAGCAGAGCCGTCACATGGGTGAATTTCACGAGGTCGGTTGAGGCGAGATTAAAGAGGTCGCGTCCCTGCCTAAAGATCTCGGACACGTCGTCCAGTGATGCCTGACCAAGACGATCGACTTCTCTCTGCAGGACTTGGTCTTGTTCTCGCGCCCACGCGGACACAGAGGTGCCGAGCCGATAGATAAACCGGGCGTCGCTGACATCGTTGGTTCGAGACTCATCCACGAGTGACCTTCCGATACGATCCACCTCCCGTTCGATCTCTCCGACCCGGCCTTTGACCAGCGCGATGGCGGCCATGTCCGAACCTCGATCCTGATCGCGGTAGCTTCGCCCGAGGGCACTCCAGGAAAAGCGGGTCTGAGCCAGGTTTTCCATAGCGGCTCGCAGGTCCGCAACCAAAACCTTCAGCCGAGTGGCGAGACGCGCTTCAAGAGTCTTCTCGGACGAACCTATAGTGATAGCGACCGGATTGCTTTGGTTGGTCTGGCCTTTTAGGTCGGTGGCCACGACGATCAGTTGGAGACCATCCCCGATGCCAGGTTTCAGGTCCGGAAGGCTGATGACTGGCGAGGCCGAGTAGTCTCGCCAGCCGGCGCTGGCAAGACCCGTCGAATTGGTCGCTGCATCGAATAGGTTGCGGGTTTGGCGACGGAGGTCCGGCGACAGAATGACGAGATCTACCCGCTGTAATCCGACGTCGTCGGAGGCCCGCACGGCGAGCGGCAGAAGCTCGTCACGTTGGACCAGACCCTGGCCGATGCCTGCGGCTTCCAAGGAGACTGTCGGCGGGAGATCCGCGATCGGATTTAGGAGGTTTTCGATGGGGGTTTCTGACTCAAGCCGGTTCGCACCCATCAGCTTGATGCCGTAGCTGATGGGATTGGTCGGCTGAAGGTGGAATAGCAGCCTGGCGTCAGCGAGCCGAAACTGTTGAGTGGTCCACTGAGGGGAGCAGAACTCTGCATGTTCGATCGGTTCTCGAGTCCCCAAGACTTCAACTGAAACTGTGCTTCCTTGGAGAAAGTCGGCGCTTCCTCCTTCTACTGTCTTGTTGGTCTGATGGGCATAAGGGGGCGACTGGATTCGCAAGAGCAACCGCGACAATCTGGGTGGAGAAAGGAGTCGTATCCCGAAAACGGGACTTTCCGCCTGCTCCGCCACAATCTGATAGCTCAGTGACTGAGACACAGCAGGAATCGCACATTGGAATAGATTGGTCCCGACTTGCGTCAGCGAGATCCGCTCGTGGACGCCATCGGCCCAAGTGAGGGCCAGTTTGGGATTCTCGGGGAGACGGTTGGCGGCGGCAGTAACGATCAGGTTCGTCCCCTCCACAACGGCGCAGTTCCCGGGCTTCACCAGGAACTGAACCCGGGAGAGCACGAGCGTTGAGGCGAAAGGATTGATCGCTAGCCAGATTCGTCCCGACATTCCCACGACCAGGCAGATGAGGAGCAACCCACTCACGACGCCGACTACCTGCCAGCGCCGGACCAGGGCAGGAGAGCCGAGCAGGGAGGGGGGATCCATGGTTTCGATTTGGCCGGCTGCACGTTCGATGGTTTGGCCGGCCATCCACTGGCTCAGTCCGCGAGTAGGGGAAGCCGCCTGAGCAAATTGAACTGCGGACCAGATTGTTTCGGTCCCCGCGGGCGCCGCCGCGCTTTCAAAATCTCGCGCAATGTCGCGGAGCTGAGTGCGGCGAGCCAGGGCTTGGCTCGAACGGAAAATGAGCCAGAGCCCCGCAAGAACCTGGATGGTAGTTGAAAGGACAACCCGAGTGAAAAGGCCTGGATGGAAGCACCCCTCGACCGCCGCGACAGCGAGGATCCCCATGCCCAACAGGCTCAAGGCTTCCGCCAATGCGCGGAGGCCAAGCACCCGCCGGCGCGCGCGATCGAACTGGCGGAGCTTGCGAGCGAGCACGGGCGGCAGCGATAGAGGCGGTTTCTGCATCGTGTAGGTGGCTCGCAGCCTGTCAGGGCAAACCATGCCGCTTTCTGACCAGCCACTCAATGCAAAGCAGGCCAATCACGAGGAGCATCGGCGGGTAGCTGTTCCAGAGTCGTACGCTCTCTCGACGTTCCTGCCACCGAGGTTTGAGCTTCGAGCTCATGTCCTGCAGAATCGCGCTGGTTTGATCCATGGTGCCCGCCATTCCTCCCCCAGCGATAGCCATGCGGGTCAAAGCCGGAAGATCGCCGCTCAGGTCCAACCCCTCAGCACTGCTCTCTCCTCGCACGATAAACTCACGGGTCTCGACGATTTGCTTGAGGCTGGGATCGGGATGGCCGACGCGTACACGCCAGTTCCCTTCAGGGATGTTTTGGATCGATAATCTCCACAGCGATGGAGATTCCGGCAATGGGGTCCAATTGAAGCGACCGGAGAGGTCGGCTATGACCTCGCCGCGATCGTCCAGCTGCTCGAGGGAGAGGACCGGCGGTCGGGCGCTGCTTGCAGCGTTTGCGTCGGCTAACTGTGCCTTCAGTTCGGCGCTTTCCCCGGTGTTCATCAACGAACGATCAAGACCGACCTGCAAACGGTGGTCCTTTCCTCGCAACCGGCCCGCCAGGCCCCAGCGCATTGCTTGTAGCCAAAACGTTTGATGCACCCGGTCACCCAGCCGATCCCGCCACCGCCAGGTCTCTTCCGTCCCGATCCAGAAGACCCGACCGGCGCCGTAGCGCTGAAAGGCGACAACCGGGGTTTTGGCGGGTGTTCGGGCCGTAAGGAGAACGGTTGCTGCCGGTTTAGCGACGACGCCAGCTGCTATCCATTGAAGTGGCGGCAATAGCGGCCAAACCTGTTCGTTGTGCAGAGGGTCGTTGAGTACCCGGGTGATCGCATGTTCGTTTCCTTCTCGCGTCAATGCCACGCGGACCGGCTCCTGATCGTGGTCCAGAGGCGCGCTAACCCGGACAGGAAGAAGGTCACTCAGCTGGCTTAGAATGAAACTATGCGGCATGCCCCTGGGTCCTGCCAGAAAGACCAGGAAGCCCCCGCGTCGGGCAACAAAGTTCGCGAGGAACTGCTGCTGGAGGGGAGGTAACTCGTGCGTATCAAGGTCGCCCAGACACACCATATCGTAAGCGTCCCATTCCGCTTGGCTTCTGGGCAGCAGCGACGTCCCCGGATCGTCCAGGATGATCGAATGATAGCGGCGGGTGAGCGCAACGCGTCGATCGCGCTCGAACATGGCGGCCAGATAGCGGCTTTCCCATCGCGGGGTAGAATCCACCAAGAGCACTTTCATAGAGTCCTGGTTCACTGTAACGCTGGCGTCTGCTGCGTTATTCGCCAGGCTGGCCTCCTTCCACGAGCTAGCCTGAACCCGAGCCAAGGCCTCTCTGCGCTGGTTCAGCTTTTGGATGGATTGGTCATCGTAACGAGTGAGATGTTCCGACCGAATGGGCCGCTCAAGAACCCCGTCGGGCAATGTCCATCCAACCGCTAAATGGTCCTCGCCGCTCCCTTGTTTGTGGAGAATTTCGAAATAGCACGGATGGGAGGCTTGGAGGGTTATGGGTTGACTTCGCTGCGAAGGACGATCGTTCCAATGCCCCTGGGGCACGTAATCGGCAACATGGGCCACCTTGGCCTTTTGGGAAGGATCAGCCGAGGCACTCACCCAGAATTCGGAACCATCATCTGAAGCGATCCAGAAGACGTAGTCGCCGGTTTGTGGAGGGATCAGGAATCCCCGGACTCGGGCGGCGTATTGTTCGCCGCGCCCGCTGTACTGCAGGGAAGAAATCGCAAGCTGTGCGGTTGGAGCGTTGGTCGCGAGCGGTGTCCCGAAGAAATCGGCCACGCGTGAACCGCTGACGTTTTTCCAGACCTCAAGCGTCGCGCTGCCGGTCAGGTCCATTAGGCGGTTGGCGGCGGGATCTCGGGCTGGCTCCAGTCTGGCGCGATAGACGTTGACTCCGGTGTTGGTCGCAGCGAACAGGAAGTTTTCGTATTCCCAGCCGTGAGTCTCCCGCACGGCACGCCGGACGGCTTCGTGTCCCCCTGCGCTCACGACCAAATCCCAATCCATATCCCCAGAGCCCGTGATCCGGTAGCGAACGTTCAGGGGAGTGGTTTCCCCCAGGAACACTTCTCCCGGGGCGGATATTTCCGCGACGACGGCATCAGGAGGCTCACCTGGGTCGCCTACCAGAATCCCAGAGAATACCGCGCCGCGAGCGCGCAGTCCGCGGATGATCGGCGTAGGGTCCAAACCTGCGGACTGTCTCCCATCGCTCAGGAGCAGGACCCCCCCAAGGTAGTCCTGGCCCGAGTTGCGGGCGAGTTCACTTAGCACGGTCTCGAAATCAGTGGTTCGATTCGGGAGGACCGTTTGGCTCGCAGCCAAGTCGAGCGCTTGCAGATGGGAGTCCAGCCCCAACACCGAAATCCGCGCCTTGCCCTCTAGCCCAGGCAGAACCCTTTCTCGGGCCAGGCGGGTGGCTCGTTCGTATCGGGGGAGCTCCGCCAACGCGGCAAGAGCGTTGGTTGCCGCTGGTACGGTCTGTCGGGTGGGGGCGGGTGTTAGTGGACCGGCGTTCGTCCCACCCAATCGCGGGGAAGCGGGCAAGAGGCCAAACCCAATCGCTTCGGATAGTCGTGCCGTCTCCGGCATCATTTCATCACGAACCGCCATCGAGCCAGATTGGTCCACCAGAACCGCGACGGTCGGTAGAATTCGTTCGCTGACAGTGCGTGAGAATGTCGGCTCGAGGAAAAACAGAATTATCAAGGCCAGTGCGCATCCTCGGAGGATAAGCAGGCGGGTTCGAAGGGCAGGTGTTGACGACGAGAGCTCGGCCTGCCGGAGCCGGGTGATACCCCAGACGGCGAGGATGGCAAGAGGCAAAACCACCCACCAGTGCCAACCCGTGCATGTGAATTGCCACCCCGAGTGCATCAGAACGCGCGGACGCTGCTGAACGAGCCGGCTGCTTCGCGCCGAGTCATCCAGGTCTCGACGAAGATGAAAAGGATAGCTCCGGCCACCAGCCACTTCCAAATCTCCGTACTTTGGCGTCCGGACGCGGCCAGTTTTTCGGAGACTTGCTCCACGCGGCGGAGGATCGGGGTATCCGGATCGAGAACCTCACCCATCTGGCGCTCCGAAGCTGGCTCTAAAGTTCCTTCGTCTGGACTGGGCGTGACGGCGAACCGAATCGGTCTGGCGATTTGCGGATCCCTCAACAGATAGATGCCCGGCTGGGTTAACGCCTCGCTCAGTATCGCCTCGCGTCCCTCCCACCCCCCGAGCGAGAGGGGTAATCCTTTTCCCGAAGGATCCTCGCCGGTCAATACCTCGGCCGAGTTGCTCAGACGCGCGTAGACGATGGGTTCCCCCGGCAGGAGATTGCGGGGCGGCATGATGAAGCTCCCCAGCCGCCCGACGAGCCCACGCATGAGTGGGACGTAAGCCGGTTGGAGAGGAAGATCGTTCCAGTCGGCGTTGAGGCTCGTGGTCAGCAGGGCAACCAACCCCATTCCTCGGCGCCTTTCGACAATCAACGGCTCCCCGTTTTCCAATTTGAGGACCACCTCCAAATCCTTGGCCGTCCGCGCGTTGGTCGCGAGGGTGAAGAAGGACCGCACCGCGGCGGCCTTCCAGGCGTCGTCTGTGCGCGGGCCAAAGCCGGCGAAAGCCGGATGCGTCCGATTGATTCCGGCGGGGCGAAGCGTCTTGGTGGGAGTGCTGACGCCCGACAGAGGAGCCGGGAAAAACCCCTCCCCGCCGCGGGCCCATGTTTTGTTGATCTGAGAGGCATCACTGTCTGGTCCCAGTCCGACGAGGACGCCGCCTCCAGCCACGACGTATCGATCCAGCGCGTCCACCATTGCAGGTTCGAGGGCCGAGGCATCTGCGAGAACCACCACACGATAATTGGCGAGCATGGAAGGAACAAGTTGAGCCAGGGGGACCTGGGCGATCTTGAAGGGACCCCCGCCCGTCCCGTTCGGGTCGAGGGCATAGCGAAGGAAGCCCAGCTTCCCCCTGAGTCCGGAGTGGCCTTTGGCATCCACGAGCAGGACCGGGAGACTGGGTTCCACTTGAATTGAAAGGGACCTTTGATCATCCGCAGCCAGAAAATCGTGGTGGTCGAGGAGTTTGGCCTTGACGGCATAGCTGCCGGGCTCTTGGAACGAATGAGTGAATACCGCCGAGGCTTCGCTGTTTGGCAGAACTTCAACCGTTCTCTGCTCGAGCACTCGTCCGTTCAGCAAAAACTGCATTCGCACACTCGAAGTTGCCGGGTCGCCGCGACTTCTCAGATTTACTTTGAAACTGGACTCGGAGCCGACTGTCAGGACGCTTCGATCAGGAACGATTGAGGTAATGGCCACGTTGCGCATCGGTTCCGGGGTCGCCGGGCATAGGATCAAAAGCTGCGGACGCTCCTTGGAGCCCAGGCTGGCGTTGCTCGGGCCGCGCAAGCGGCGGCGCAGGGCCTCCCACCGCGAGACGTCGTTGAAGCGCCAGCCATCATCGACGCCGTCGGTTATCAGCACAATCTCGGCGCCTGAATTCGCATGCCGTTTGAGCTGCGCCAACCCTGATTCGATTAACGCCGGAATGTCCGAGGCGACGTAGCTGGGTCGAGCGTTTACCAGCAACGATTTGATTGTTTCCAGGTCAAAGACCGGATCGGCAGAAGGCTGGCCGAGTTGAGACATCCAAATCACGCTGACTTCGTCACCTGTTATCAGGGTGCCCAGATAAGAGATCGCCAGCCTCTTCATGCCCTCGAAGAGGGCTTGGGTGCGGCCGGCCTGAGAGGAGAGGCTATCGTCAACGAGCAAGACGGCAGCCGTTCGTCCGGTGCGAGCCACGGCGGTGCCCGCGTGGGATCCGAGCGACCGCTTGAATGCTGGACGAACCATCGCCAAAGCGATGCACGTGATAATCAGGGTTCGGACCAGGAGCAGCAGCAGCTCATTGAGCAAGAGTCGGCGCCGTTTGCGAGTCATCATTTCCACGAGGAACCGCATCGCTGCCCAATCCACCGGCGTGAGCCTGCGCCGGTGCAGAAGATGAATGATGATCGGGGCTGAAACGAACGCGAGCCCGCCGAGCAACAGTGGGGTGAGAAACTCCATTACCGCGAGTCGAGCGCGCGCCCCAGAACAGTGAAGAGGTCCTCATCGGTCTGGCACACCTCCAACCGGACGCCGCAAGCGTGGCACCCGGACTGGAGGCGGCTCTGGTGATCGCCGAACTCGCGAGAATAGTGTTTCCGGATCCGATCGGCGTCGAACCTTAAGCGCGGCTCGTTCTCGAGACCAATGAACTCGGTCATGCCGGAGAACGGTAAACTGAGCTCACGTGGGTCGAGGATCTGGAAGAGCCGGACCTCCTGCTTGCGGTAACGCAACAGTTTGATCGAATTGATAAGCGCCTCCGGGTCGTCAAATGCGTCGGTGATCAAAAGGACCAGACCCCGGCGGCTTAGCCGGCTCGCGAGCTCTTCCAGAACCGCCGCAAGGCCGGTTTCCGCTCCGGGTTCCGTGCGGAACATTGCCTCAAGGAGGTGAAGGTAATGGGCCATCGTGGAACCAGGGGGCAGGAATTCGCGGACTCGAACGTCGAACGTAGCTAGCCCAACCGAGTCGTTCTGTCGAACCATCAAAAAGCCTAGGGCAGCGGCCAGGGATCGTGCGAAGCCCATTTTGGTGGGACCAGGTTGCCCGTAACCCATGGAACCCGAGCAATCTAGTGCTAATGTGGCGCGCAGGCGCGTCTCCTCTTCGTAACGCCGGATTTGATATCGATCGCTCCGGGCCAGCACTAACCAATCGAGATGTCGCAGGTCGTCGCCCGCCTGATACTCACGGTGATCGGCGAATTCCACCGACAGGCCATGATGAACCGAGCGATGCTGCCCGGATAGAATACTTTCAACCGCTTGGCGCGAGGTGAGGCTGAGCGCGCCAAGACGAGCCAGGATTTCCGGCTGGACCGCCTGGACCATGCTCATGGTGGCTGGTTGAAGCTGTTCCGGTGTGCAACCAATCGCTCCACAATCGTGTCGGTGTTGAGACCGGCTGCCTGCGCAGCAAAGCTGCATATGATTCGGTGCCGCAACACCGGCTTGGCTAGTGCCGCGATGTCCTCGGTTGTCACGTGGAAACGCCCATGGAGAAGAGCACGAGCCTTTCCGCCGAGAATCAGTTGTTGCCCAGCTCGCGGGCCGGCTCCCCACTGCAGCCAACGCGTCGCGTCGGGCACCTCTCCCAACCCCGGACGGGTTGATCCGACCAGATCCACCGCATAGTCGTAAACGTGATCGGCCACGGGCACGCGGCGAACGATGTGTTGGAGCTCGATGATTTCCCGGGCGGAGAAGAGCGGCCGGACGGTGGGCAAGAAGTCCGTCGTCGTCCGCTTCAGGATCTCGACTTCCTCGCTTCGGCTGGGATAGCCGACCTTGACCATGAACATGAACCGATCAAGCTGAGCTTCGGGCAGGGTGTAGGTCCCCTCCTGCTCGATCGGATTCTGCGTGGCCAGGACGAAGAACGGATTCGGCAGGTCGAAGGTCCTTCCCCGGCAGGTGGTGCGGTGCTCCTGCATCGCCTCCAGGAGGGCTGCCTGGGTTTTGGGTGGAGTGCGGTTAATTTCGTCGGCGAGGAGAAGGTTAGTAAAGATCGGCCCAGCGATGAACTCGAGTTGCCTCCGGCCCGTTTGAGGATCTTCTTGGATAATGTCTGTGCCGGTGATGTCCGCCGGCATCAAGTCAGGCGTGAATTGAATCCGCCGGAACGTCAGGTTCATTGCCGAAGCGAGGGTCTGAACCATGACCGTCTTGGCCAAGCCGGGCACGCCCTCTAGCAGACAGTGACCTCGACAGAACACGGCATAGATCAGTTGTTCCAGGACCTCGTCCTGCCCGACGATGACTTGATGTATCTCGGCAAGGAGTTCAGAGCGAGCGTAGGCTAGTCGCTCGACCAAAGCGGCTTCATCTAGGGCTTCAGGTTCTCGCGCGGCGGCTATTGGCATAGATTGGTGCAACAGCAGACTACCTCCTCTGGCAGTCTCACCGCAATACGTGGCAGGGACATCCTTCAAGTCGGCGGGCGCTTTGTGCGAACAACCTATTCGTGATCAAACGTTTGATAGGGGGCTATGAATTTCGGATTGTCGGACTTGCCCGCTGACTTTCCTGCCGGCGGTTGCCGTGTGTTCTAGTGGAGTTTTCGCCCCGCCGCTCACCCTCCCGGGGGCGTCGCCGTGCGTTGCTCGACCATTTTCCGAGCTCTCGAAGTTGATGGCGAGGTCTCCTTGACGGAGTCCGTTCTGCGGGCGTAGCTTGTTGAAGAAATCCTGAAGCGAATTATCATTCCGATACCAAGGTGGCGAACCCCATCTTGTGGCTTCGATTGCGACTATCGAGCAAGGGCGCACGAATGCAGAGTTTGGCGAGTGCCGAGCCGCAACTTCGGCATCTTGTACGTGGTACGAGCCTACATGCCCTTACAGACTCTCTTCCCGGATCGCCTCCGGAATCCAAGTGAGTGGGATACGGGTGTTTTGCATTCCCCCGCCTCCGACGAGCCTCGTTCTCAAGTTTCCTTCGATCATGCCGATGAGAGGTGTAGATTCGCACCTGACACTCGCCATCAGTCATCTGATGGCCGACCTTGACCATGGCGCCTTCGCCCGCATGTCCCACGAGGATTGCCTTGGGGTTCTGCCTAGCCACAGCCCTTTGGGCTTGGCCCGGGGCACTCCTGCAATCCAGTGCTACCCAGCCGATCGCTGGCGCTCCATCGGTTGGGCCGTCCGCTAGCCCGGCTCCAGGGTTCGCGATTGGGGACGCCGGGGTAGAGTTCCGGCCGATCAGAGAGATTCTTCAACTACGGCCATCAAGAGATCCGGCCCCCGTTCTGGGGATTCGTGGAGTTGTCACGCGCTGGGAACCTGGCAAAAGCATGCTGGTCCGTGACACTACCGGAGTCATGGAGGCCATTGGAGATCTCACGAACCGGCTTGCAATAGGCATCTGGGTAGACGTTGTGGGAAGGCTTGCCTGGGAGGGACGGACTAGCGTTTTGGCGTCGGCCACCTACCGGCGGATGGGAGTATCCACCGCCACTGGCAGCCTCAGCGCGGCCCCTCCCACGAACGCTCTACCGCTGCTCACAACCCTCCAAGCGGTGCGCGAGCTCTCGCCTGCCGAAGCCGCCCGTGGCTACCCAGTGCGTGTGTCGGCCCTCGTGACCTATTATGATGGGTATTGGGGCAATACGTTTGTCCAGGATTCGACGGCCGGCATTTACGTCAATTGCGAAGGGCAGGAACTGGACTTGCGGCATGCTCAAAAAGTCGAGGTGGAGGCTCTTACGTCCAGTGGAGGGTTTGCCCCAGAGATCATCAAGCCCCACTTTAGGATCCTTGGAGACGGCAAGGAACCGGAGACGAAACTGATCGGGCCGGACCAAGCGCTAACAGGTCATTACGATAGCCAATGGAGTGATGCCGAAGGCGTGGTCCGCTCCTTTAATATAACCTGGGGGCATTTGCGATTGGACTTGGTTTCGGGTCAGAGCCACTTCATCGCCAACCTGGCAGGGCGCTGGGAGGGCGGTGGGCCGACCAACTTGATCGACGCCCGGGTTCGGATTCGAGGTGTGTGCGGTGCGGAAGTCAACCAGCGTCGACAGCTTGTCGGGGTGACGTTCTTTGTCCCGGATTTGGCGCACATTGTCGTTCAGGAATCGGCTCCTGCCGATCTTTCGGCGCTTCCTCTTCGCGCGCTTGGGGAGGTCCAGCAATTCCAGCCGAACACCACCGAAGGACATCGAGTCCGAGTTCGTGGAGTGGTGACACTGCAGCAGCCCAACGGAAGCCTATTCATCCAGGATCCGAGCGGAGCGCTGGAAGTCAAAGCCCGGCCAGATCAGCCATTCCGCCTCGGAGACCAAGTCGAAGTGGTCGGCTTCCCCTCGCCGGGGGCGCATTCGCCACACCTGGAAGATCCACTTGTGCAACTGCTCGGATCCGGGACCCCTCCGCTGCCCGTCTTAGTGAGGGCCAGCCAAGTCGTGGGTGGCAGCACGAATCTGGAGTCCTTGGACTCTCGCCTGATTCAACTAGACGCCCGAGTCGTCAATCAAATCACCACCGCGTCCGATCAAACCCTGGTCTTAGATGTCAACGGTCAAACGTTCCCGGCGATCCTGATGGCGGATCGCCCTCATCTCTCGATCCCTATTCTTGAACCAGGCGGGCTGCTCCGGATTACCGGCGTGTGCTGCCTCGAGGCGAACCAGAGCAGTTATGTTCACGCTTTCTCAGTGCGGCTCCGCTCCGCCAGCGATGTGAGCATTCTCCAACGCCCTTCCTGGTGGACCGCACGCCATTCCCTAGAGGTGACGGCTCTGTTGGCCCTCATCATCTTGGCCGGGATGGGGTGGGTCAACTCTTTGCGCCAGCGCGTCCACCAGCAGACCGAACAATTGCGCCGCCAGCTCGAGCGCGAGACCACCTTCGCGCAACTTGCCACCCAGCTCAGCGCGGCCGCCAGCCCCAAATTCGCCGCCGAGGTGATCGTCGAAGTAGCCCGCAATCTTCTGGGCTGGGACGCTGCCGTCGTGAGTCTCTACTCGGACGCCGACAACCGCTTCCACACTGTGGTCGCCAAGGATACCATTGCTGGCCAAACCGTAGATGCGTCTTTCAGCTGTGCCCAAGCCGGGTACGACGCCTGGCTCCAACGAGTGGTTAACGAAGGGCCGCAGCTGATCCAACACGGTGCGAAGACCGACTCGCCCGTCGCGGCTCTGTGTCCGTTTGGGAACATCGAGCGTAAAGCCGCTTCGGCCATGTATGTGCCGATCCGACATGGGCTCCGCGTTGCTGGCATCCTCTCCATACTGAGTTATCGTCAAGATGCCTATACTCCGCGCGATCTCGAACGGCTCGGAGCCTTGGCCGAGCATTGCGGCGGCGCTCTGGAATTGCATCGAGCCAAGGAGGCCGCTGAGGCAGCCAATCGGGCTAAGAGCGCCTTTCTTGCCAACATGAGCCACGAGATTCGAACACCTCTCAACGGGGTGATTGGCATGACCAATCTCCTTTGCTCAACCGAGCTTACCGCCGAACAGCGTGATCTCGCCCTAACGGCCCACACTAGCGGAGAAGCCCTGCTCCAGATCATCAATGACATCCTGGATTTCTCCAAGATCGAGGCTGGCAGAATCCAGTTTGAATCCCTCGACTTCGATCTGCGTGAAGTTGTTGAAGGCACCCTCGAGTTAGTCGCCAATAGCGCCTGGCAAAAAAAGATCGAACTGGCGTGTTTGCTCCCTGCCGAAGTGCCTACCCGGTTGCGAGGCGATCCAGGTCGACTGCGCCAGGTCTTGCTCAACCTGCTGAGCAATGCCATCAAGTTTACTTCGGTGGGCGAAGTCGTACTCGAGATCGCTCAACAGTCCCAAACCGATCAGGACGTCCGTGTGCGCTTTTCCATCCGGGACACCGGCATCGGAATTCCCCCTGAAGCCCAGAGCTGCCTCTTCCGGCCGTTCTCCCAAGTGGACGACTCCACCACGCGTAAGTTCGGAGGCACTGGCTTGGGTTTGGCCATCTCTCGCCAGTTGGTAGAAATGATGGATGGCCAGATAGGCGTCAACAGCGCTCCTGGGGAGGGAGCGAACTTTTGGTTCACGGTGCGATTAGAGAAACAACCGCAAGGCACCGTGTCTGCCCCGCGTCCGCGCGGCGAGTTGCGCGGGCTACGTGTCCTGGTAGTGGATGACAACGCCACTAATCGCAAGATCCTGAGTCACTACCTGCGATCGTGGGAGATGGTGGATGCGAGTGCTGCCACGGCGGCTGAGGCCTTGGCCATGTTGCATTGCGAGTCTGCCGTCCGGTATGACCTCGCCGTCCTGGATCTTCACATGCCTGAAATGGACGGGCTGGCGCTGGCCAGAGCCTTGCGTGGGGATCCAGCCCTCGCCTCGCTTAGGCTGGTGATGCTCACTTCCAGTGCATTGCAGTCCAATGCCCCCGAGTTGCGTGAGCTCTCGATCCATGCCTGTCTGACCAAGCCGGTTCGCCAATCGGAACTTTTCGATTGTTTGGCCACCGTAATGGCCAGGCCGCCTCACCAGCCCACAGCGGTTCGTCCGCGCCAGACCGTCGTCGAAACGCCGGGTCCTGCTGCGCGCGCCTTGCGGGTTCTGGTAGCCGAGGACAACGTGGTCAACCAGAAGGTCGCCCTGAAACAACTCTCGCGGCTTGGTTGTGCCGCGGATGCGGTTGCCAACGGGCTTGAGGTTTTGGAGGCGATCCAGAGAGTCCCTTACGACGCCATCTTCATGGATTGCCAGATGCCGGAGATGGACGGATACGAGTCCAGCCGACGGATCCGTGAGCTGGAGCATTCCGGGGCTTCACTGGCTCACAGCGGACGAATGGCCATTATCGCGATGACTGCCAATGCCATGCAGGGCGATCGGGAAAAATGCCTTGAAGCTGGGATGGACGATTATGTGAGCAAGCCTGTTCGAATGGTCGAATTGGAAGCTGCCCTTAGCCGTCGCAGCTTGACCGGTGCGGCGGACAACAAGTTCGAGCCACAGCCTTCGGTGTCGGGGCAGTCCTCCGCCCCCGTCTCGAAGGAGTTCGGTGCATAGACGCGAGTTTAATTGACTTACCCTGAATTCTCAGCTGAATCTCATGACCGCGTGATGGAAAAGAGATCCTATTACATCCACGGTCAGGAGAAGACTCATGAGATGCCGGACTACCTCCTGAACGAGCCCAAGAAGGTACTGCTTCTTGATGACGATCAGGACCTCGTGCCTATTCTTAGTGCCGCCCTCGAAAGCGACTCTTACCAGGTCTCCACCGCGACCAATGGGGTGGACGGATTGCGCCAGGTCATGGCAACCGATTTCGATGCGATCGTCTGCGACATGGTTATGCCCACACTGCCCGGGGACATGTTTTACCTGGCGGTTGAAAAAACGCGACCCCATCTCTGCAAGCGTTTCGTCTTCATCACCGGGCATCAAGCGGAGAAGAAGTACGCCGAGTTTGCGCGCAGCAAAGGTTGTTTGATCTTGTGGAAGCCTTTCGAACTGCACGTCCTCTTTGATGCCGTCCAAGCGATCATCAAGAGGAACGCATCCACGAAATAGTCGACGCACCCGCTGGCCACTATACTGTCCTGGGACCAGTTTAAGGTCAGACCTTCCTCCTCGACGTGGCTGTCTCCCTTCAGTGCGGTCCCACGCGCGTTTTCTTTGTGCTATAGCGCACGAGCCTCGGTGCTTTTGGCATGAGCCCTCTTTTCTGACTTTACCACGGGCATGCCATCCCCTTGCGGGAGCTTGCCAAGACCTGCCGGATGGCCGATAACAATGCCTGTCAAACAGGGCCAGTTTAGCTCAGTGGTAGAGCTACGGTTTTGTAAACCGTCGGTCGTCGGTTCGAATCCGACAACTGGCTCCAGCTTGCGTGCTTCGGCTGCAAGTATTTAGGAGAGCTGGAAAGTCAACTTCCAGTAAATCCGCTGGATAGCGCGTAACCGGCCACTACTCGAACGAAGGTGGCCATTACTCGTTACCGGACAATTCGTGTTCTGCCCTACTCGCACGAAAGGCAGAACATGAAAACGCAGTACGGTCTTTTCCGGCGCGCCGGTGGCGTCTTCTAGGTCGAGGATAGCGCTACGCTGCGCCAGGAAAGCCTCAAGACCAAGGAAAGACCGCAGCACAACGTTTGTTCCAGGCCAAGAACGCCGCTTACGAACAGTCTGCCTTGAATTTGCAGCTGGCACGGACCTACCTGGCCGCGAGCGACCCCGAAGCTGCAAAGCGGGCATGGCAGGTTGCCATGGACGCCGTCACCGGCTCCAAGATCGGTCCCACACGCGATCGGTGGCTTTGGGCTACGGGCCTAAACGCCGTTGAAATCGCTCGCGCAGGGCTCAGTACAATTGGGGGCGCGAAAAGAGAATTCTTCAGAGGCACTGTCTGCTTTCGTCGTCTCCTGTTGCCCTGCTTCCGACCAGTTAAGGCCTTACATGGCCACCGAGGTAAACTGCACCAGCACTCTCCGGTTGGGCCTCCATCCATTCCCGCGCCAAGGTCTCACTCCATTCGCTGACCTGATCACCCTCTCGGCAGAGCAGATCAATCTTCTGCCGCAGTGTCCGCACCTCAGGTGTCCGATCCCATCCCAGCAGCTTACGCTATTCCGCCGGAGGCTCGTAGCGCAGGGCCTCCACCGATTGGACCCGTGCCGTTGACAATCAGTTGCGTCCTGAAGAAACGAAAGCCGCCCAGATCGGCAACCTCATGCGCAAAAACCGGCAAGTGCCCATTAAAGTAAACGACTTGCTCTCCCCGCCGCTTAAATCCCAATTCGGGCGTAATGGACGTGGTGCCAACGGGAAAGGTGGGCAACTGCACTGGAGGCATCTCCGGATTTCCCTGACTCAGCCCGGCTCAAGCCCAAATGCTTCTTCCGCTGCCCCCCGTTTTTGGGTTCAACCATCTTCTGCGCCCGCTCCGAACTAAGGCTCGGGGTCAGGAGTACTGAGGCTCCAATATCGCCCAGCGTCACCGCGCAGGATCCTGCCCCTGACTACCGCCTAAGCGGTTTAGTTCAATGTCCGTAATGCCGAACTCGGCATTATGGACACTACGGATTTGGCTCAGTTTCCGGGGCTTTGTGCATAGAACGCTGCTGCTTGAGCCCTTCGGCTAAGTTGGAGTTTTTCAAGGAGGTTGCTGACATAATTCTTGACCGTCTTGTCGCTCAGGCTCAACTCAACACCGATTTCCTTGTTGGTTTTCCCCTGGGCGACCAAAGCCAAGACTCGGCGCTCCTGGACGGACAAAATGGAGAGGCGGCTCTTCTCGGCTTCCAGCGAGAGAACCCGAACCCGATCCATGACGCGTTCAGTGACGGCCGGATCCAGGATAGATTGACCAGCGTGGACGCGTTCAATGGCACTAACCAGTCCGGCTCCGTCAATCTCCTTCAGGAGAAAGCCTGCCGCGCCCGATGCAATGGCCTCGAACACCGTATTCTCCGTGGCATAAGCGGTGAGGATTACGACGCGAGTTCCTGGCGCGGAGCTTCGAAGTTCACGGCAGAGTTCAAATCCGTTCCCGTCAGGCAGCTTCGCATCAAGCAGTAGCACATCAGGACGCAGGCGCCGGGTTTCCTCCGAGGCCTGTTTGGCGTTGGCGGCTTCACCAACGACTTCCAAGGTGGAGTAACGACGAAGCAACGTGCCGAGACCGACGCGGACCATTTCGTGGTCGTCGGCCAGAAGCACTCTAATCCGTGATGGCTGCTGCATGGGGCCAAGGGGCTTTTGTCGGGATGTCCAGAATGATAGCGGTACCTGAGTCAGGTCGTGCAATAACATCGAGCCGTGCGTGAATCGTTTTGGCTCGAGTCGCGATATTGTTAAGACCGCGACCGCGGTTTTTGGCGGCTGCCGGCTCAAAGCCGCGACCGTCGTCGATCACTTCGAACCGAACATGATTATCATTCGCCGAGAGTGCAAGACGAGTTTGCTGGGCACAGGAATGGCGGACGCTGTTGCTCAAGGCTTCTCGGGCGATATGCAGGAGTTGCTCAGCTTGGTTTGGATCAAGGAGTTTCGCAGCAGCCCTGTCGAGTTGGGCAATGAGGCGCCCGCTATAGAGTGGACGAAGGTCAGCAATTAGCGCACCAAGCGCGTCATCGAGATTTCCGCCATGCAGCGCCTCAGGTCCGAGCCGGAGAATATAATGGCGGACTTCGCGAATGATCTGGTTGAGATCGGCAGTCGCTTTGACGAGGCGGGTCTCCGCCTGAGCCGGGTCTTCGGGCAGGGATTTACGAGACTCCTCCAGGCTAAGACCGACGGCATAGATGGATTGGATGATGCCGTCGTGCAGGTCTTGTCCAAGTTGTGCTCGCTCTTCCAATAAAGCGCGGAGTTCCTGTTCACGGGCCAGAAGTGCGTCCGTCGCCTCTTTGCGGGCTGTAATGTCGCGAGCAATACAGCGGACCGTGGGCGACTCGTTTGACCCAGCCTCAAGCCGCGTGAGAATCTCGGCGATGCGCCGGGTTCCGTCTCGACGAATCAGTTCGAGCCCGTATCGGATGCTCTTTCCGTTCTCCGTAGGCAGGTCGGCCAACTGGCGAGCGTTTGTGAGGCAGGCCGGCCCAAACCAAGAGTCCACGCTCGTGCCGATGGCTTGTTCACGGGTGCACCCCAGCAACAACTCTCCCGCCCGATTGAGAGAAAGAAGTTTTCCGGAGAGGTCGTGTGTAAAAATGACATCATTCGCATTCTCAAAAAGATCCCGAAATCGGGCCTCCAACTCTTCTTCCCTCGCCCCGACGGCGGCGCGTTGGGCGGCCACTTGGCGGCGGGCATTCAGAGTGCGTGCGTATATGGCCACAACGATGACGATAAGGCAGCAAATGCCGATCGCAGCTATTCTGAGACGCCTGGGTGTCCACCACGGCGCCGGTTGAAGGACGTCGATGTCTTCCGGGGAGCGTGAGAGCAGCACGAAGCTGGTTACCTGGTTGTCTTCATTGGCTTGCACAGCCGCGACTCCAGTGGCTCGGAGCCGAGCGCCGGGCTGCGGTGGAAGCCAGCGCTGCATCTTGGGGCTGGCAGGAACCTCCACCCGGGCGAGCGCCTTGCCCGTTAGCAATCTTAACACTGTGGGCCCGGCTGGCTCGTTTTCCCAGCTCTCCAGCCAACCATCCAGACTAACTAAGTCGTGGGCGAACTTCGCTTGGAGCAAATCCTGGTCACCAATAGCCTTCGGACGGGGGCTTTCACCGGACGCGACCACGCGAAAGACCGCGCCGCGCAGTTCGGGAGCGAGGGGGGCAGCCTCGGGAAAGCCGCTGACTTCCACTCTATCGCCTACGTGGACAGTATTCGTTTGATGCGTTCGAATGCGCAACGCCCCAGTTTGGTCCGACAAGTAAAGCTCTACGCCAGGACGCCAGAGTGTGACGTTTCCTCGAACGCAAACCCGCTGTCCAAGGACCGGTTCGGGCGAGTACCTCAAAAGCTCCTGAACTCGGCGCTGCGGAGCGGTGAAAGGATCGCGCTTGGGAGCCGTGAGTATTTCAACCTGATCAAACGTGGGGACGATGAGGTGGAAGCCAGTTAGCTGGCCCCCTTGATTGTAAGAACTCGCGGCTATTCCCCTGATGCGCACCTGGGCGTCGATCAATTCCTCGGACCAGTGCCCCGGGAAGGTGAGCAGTCTGACGGAAATTTCGCTGAGCCCTTGGGATAGATCAAGCACCAGGTGGCCCCAGTCTGCTCGAGCCGAGTGCACGGTCCCCTCGACCTCGACCCACTGGCTGTCCATGGCACCACTGGCGAAATCTGGCAGACTTATTCTTTTGGGCTGGGGTAACTCGCCCGGACCGAGCCGTCGCAATGCGGACATCGCGATGATCGGAGAGAACCGCCCTGGGCTTGCGGTGCCCATGATAGCTACTCGCTCCCCGAGGTGCAGGCCGAGCCTCCAAGTGTTCGGGTAAACAAAGATTCCCGCAGTCTCATCCTGGATCCAGAACAAGCTGGTGCGTTCGTCGTAGCAGGTTACGACGCCCTCGAGTTCGACAAGAATCTTGCGGTCCAGATCCGGGTGATCCAGAGAGAGAACCTGCCTCGCATGCCTGAGGACTACCCTCGCGGGCGCGTCGCTCTCTTGACTGCCCTCCTCAGAGCACACAACGTGTGTTATCAGAAGGCCGAGAAGCGCAGCCAAGAGCCGGGCTGCCATCTGGCACTTGATCCTTTGTGCTCGTTTGTTCATACGCAAAGGGATTTGAGTAGCGCCCTAAAACCCCCGCCTGAGGGGGGACGTTCGGTACGACACGCAACCCATTTCCACTGACTAGGTTAGCGTTTCCTTTGGAAACGTCAAAAGCGCGCTTCACAAAGAGCGACGAACGAACCCCCCGGGGGGGCTGATACTAGCCAAAATCGAGGGTGAATGTGTGGTAACCAAGTGGTTATGCCGACGGGGAGAGGGGCTGACCGTGCGCGCCGCTCGCCTACAGTCCGCGCGTTGTCGTTCGGCTATCTCTAAAGTCGCCCGCGAATATGATACTAACTCCAACACAATAGTTATTCAATGAATATGCCAGGCTTGAGCTCAGATCGGGGCCACTGGGTGGGTTTGTGCGTAGGGCCGAACGCCACTACCTGCATAGATCCATATGGCACGCTAATTGAAATTATCAGAATTCTTTCTTGAACCTTAGCTGAAAACAATAGTAGTTCTGTTCTCGCCAATTGTCGCGGTAGTTGACCGGCGTGGGGTTTGCCTAATTGACGAGTGTCCGGCGTGGCCAACCTCGTGCGGATTTGGTTGTGGTGCCGTTGCTTAACTTATTCAATGCCGACGCTGAGAGCCAATTTGTTTGAGCTCGAGTCTTTGGAGCCGAGGATTCTCTTGGCGGCAGGCTTGCCGCTGGCTCCGGCTGTCGCGTTGGCGGGAGCCGGTTTGTCCGCAGCTCCAGCGATTGAGGTGAGCGTTGACACGGGCGCGGGGCCCCACACAAACGCGGTTAACATTTCAGGGGGGGAGGAGGCGTCTAGCAATACAAATGGCGTGGCGGCCGCCGGGGACCTGTTTGCCGGCTTGGGTCATGAAGCACTTTCAGCAACGGGAACTCACGCCTCGGGGTCAGCAGTGAGGGAGGCGGCTGAAAGCGACACCATTTTACGCCCTTCAACAGGGGCGCCTTCAGGCAGCTCCAATCTTTCCTCCACACCGGTCGAGCGTGTTGCAGTCCTTGGTGTCAAGACGGTGTCGACGGAAGCGCTTTCTGGCGCCGGAGCGCAGGCAAGCGAACTTGCCGCATCGGAAGTCGATCCGGCGTTGGTCGCAAGTGCAAAGAATTTAGCCGCACAAGTTGGCCGATTAAACACGGCTGGGGTGATGTCCATCGTGGCGACGGCCCGAGGATTGGACGCAGCTGGTAGCCATGCCGAAGAGGAGGCCTCGGCCGCCAACTCCGCTTCCAACTCAGTCCAATCTCTTGCTGCTCAGCTTACTGAGACCTTGCGCGCGGCAAATTCACCGCCCGTTTCCGCGAGTGCATCGGGTTCCACTCCAGATGCTTCCGTCAGAATCCTTACCTCTCAAACTGCCCTCGCGCAAGGTGCCAAGGAATTGGCGGCGACCTTTGCCTCCAGCTCTCTCTCTCCAGCTTCGTCGCCTGTTCGTGCCCCGGATGGCTCAGTTCTCATTACGGCTGCTTTGGGTGGGTCGGTGATTACAGGCGACGCGCGCCTTACGTTCCTACCAGGGAGTTTGCCTGACGACGCCTATGTTTCGGTGACTCCAAAGGAGGTCTCGGTTTCCGGGCTGCAGACGAGCGTCCGAGCCTATGACCTCTCGGCGCGATCGGTTGCGACTGGCGAGTTAATAGAACATTTCTTGTCCGCGCCGCAATTGACCATCGCTACGGGGGGTGTCGCCTCTCAGATTATTTATGTCAATCCGTCGGGCGCTACCGAGGCTATCGCCTCAACGTATAATCAGGCCACCGGCGAAGTGACGGCTGGTCTTCCGCACTTTTCAACTTACACCGCCGCTCCACTGCCTTGGCGCATCGATCACTCTGGTGAAACCACCGCGCACAACATCCTGGTGACGACCAGCGGTTCGGATCTCGTGGTCACGGTGGACGGAGTTACCGAGAGCCGACCCATCAACGCGGTGACCTTGTTGAGAATCCTCACCGGGTCTGGAAATGATACGCTAACGATTGGGGCCGCGCTAACTATACCTGCGTTCTTCGAGGCCGGGGCAGGTACCGACACGGTAGTGGGGCCAAATTCAGATACGACTTGGAACGTTACGGGTGCTGGTGCTGGGAATGCAGCCGGCGTGACATTTACTGGAGTCGAGAATCTGACGGGCGCGGCGAACAATCGTGACCTCTTCGTTCTGAGTCCCAGCGCGGCGTTGTCTGGGCTTTTGGACGGCGGGGCCGGCGGCATTGATGGAATTGAAATTTCTGGCGCCGTTGGTTCACCAGTGTTTACGCCCTCAGGGACCGGAACCGTGACCGTGGGGACCGTCCCCAATCAACACAGCATCCCGTACACGAACATCGAACCCGGGGTGGTGCTCAACTTCACTGGGACCAACAACCACATCACGCTCCAGCAACCGGGCCCCGGTTCAGTGCGAGCCGTCTCCGAGAATCAGGACGTGCTGGTCAATATCACGACCGTGAGTTGGATGGCCATCTATGCGGGGGGCGCCGATATGAGCATCTCGCCGGCAAACATGGGTGCCACCATGCTTGAGGTCAACCAGGCTGATCATCTGACCTTTGCGGGGAACCTAACCGCAACCGGAATCACGATCCACGCCCAGAACAATATCACTGTGAACGACGGCGTCGTGTTGGACGCCGCCGGTCACGACGTGATTTTCGACGTTCAGGCCGCCCTTCAGATGGATCGGGCCGCCATCACTCCGGTGTTCCGTAATCGACAGGCGGCCGGCTCCATCAACATCGGCAACGCCCAAATCCATGGCCGAAATCTGACCCTGACGGTCAATACGGATACCAAGAGTTTTGCCGATTTCGCGGTCGACGAATTTGCGATCAATCAATACCTGTCCGCTTTGTCGGCGTCTTTAAACGGAGACGATCTCCCGCAATTTATTGATAACGTCGACCCCAACAACCCTTCCGTGCCCGTGGCGGATACAATCGTCCGGGACACCGGTACCTGGCTGGATGATGGTTTTGCAGTCGGACAGACGATCAAGGTCACCAACTCGGCCCATAACGACGGGTTCTATCATATTGACGGACTGACCGACACAGTGGTGACCCTGAGGTTGGGCGAGCAGCTTACCAATGAATTTGGAACGAGTGAGGTGCAGATTGACGGCGTCACTCTGCTTGAAGGCGCCGAGACTTTGAGCTTCGGGGTCAACTCGATCACACGCTCGACGGGCAGTTGGACCACGGACGGTTTTAAGGCAGGACAGACGCTCGTGGTCCGCGGAACGCCGGACGGGAATAACGATGGCATTGGGGACAACGATGGCCAGTATGCAGTGATCCAGGTGAGTGCCGACGGCTTGACCATGACCGTCGACGCAGCGGATCAATTGGTTACGCAGACTGGTGTTGCTGTCGCTGGCTCTGGGGTACCTGGCGCGAGGTTATATGCCCAGGGTTCACCCGGTGATATTCCGCTGGCGGTTATCGACCAGAATGTGCAGTTGCGGCCGATCGACGTTGGCTTGGCGTTCGATGGAAATACCATCACGCGTGGCGATGGCGATTGGATCGCCGACGGCTTTGCACCTAACCAGTCGATTTTGGTGTCCGGACCATCCGCAAACCGAGGTAGCTATACCGTGATTGGGGTGACATCGACCGTGTTGACGCTGACACCTGACGTGATACTGATTTCCGAACGGGTAGCTTCGAGTGTCGACGTGACGGCAGTTGCCGCTTTGGAGCAGGCACCTACGGCTGATCACCTCCCGGTCCTCACTTTCCAGAACAATACGATTTCCAGAGATGACCAGAGGGACTGGGCTCTTGACGGTTTCGCCGTTGGACAGCGCATCACGGTCCAGGGTTCGGCGAGCAATGATGGCTCTTATGTCATTGCTTCACTGGCCGGGACGGTGTTGACCATTTCTGGTGGTCCCTTCACCAGTGAGACGACTAATCCGACTGCGCCGGAAGCGACGAACACCGATCCGACCGCTTCGAATGATCCCGCGACGAGCGTCGACATCGTGGCGACGGCCTCATTGATCACACCCGAGCTCCATTTCACGGGCGACACCATTTCCCGGTCACTTGGAAGCTGGACCACCGACGGTTTCACGGTCAGCGACCGAATTAATGTTGATGGCACCCTGGCCAACAACGGCCAATTCCAAATTACCAACATTTCCGCAGATGGAACGACCTTGACGGTCCAACTGGATCCGACGGTAACGCTAAACGATGAATATACTCGGGACGCGGTGGTTAACCGTCTTTTGCCAGCCAGTGAAGTCAACGGTGGCAACCCGCTCACGGTGGGAAGTTTAGCCGGGGTGTTAATGGCGCCGGTGCAAACCATTGGCGATTTCTTCAAGTATATCGCCCAGGTGATGATCCAGGATGCGTCCAGTTCGATAACTCTGGCCACGGGTGCCTGGCTGGATGCTTCGGCAGCGATAACGCTCCACGCGACGACGACCGCCAATCTGAAGCTCAGCACGGAGAGTCTCTGGATCGGAGTCACCTATGGTAATTCGACCGCCAGTTCGACCATCGATCTCGGCTCCGGAGTGACGCTGCAGGCAGGTGGTGACATTGATCTCACTACCCACGTCGAGAATACCGTTGCTGTTGCCACGAAAATTACTACCGGAATGAATCCCAAGTTAATGTTCGTGCAAGCCGCCCTGACAAAGAAGGCTGGTTTGATTCCAGGCCCGGCATTAGTTGCCAGTGTCGGATACGGGCAATCGACCTCCCGGATCACCGTTGGAGACGGGTCGTTACTGCAGGGGCATGACGTTGGCTTGCACTCGGAGAACGTTAACGATTTCTCGGTGAGCGGGAACGCGAGAGTGAAGGGCTTGAAGGTGGCGAATACAGGTTTTGCCGCCTCGGTGGTGGTTTCGAACTTTGGCTCGGACGCCACCATCGACATTGGCGGCCGGGTATTGGCGGGCGGGAACTTCACTGCTGAGGCGCGTTCAGTCAACGTCCACAACGATTCCGAGGCAAAGTCCGCTGTTAAACGCGAGGCGTTTGGGGGGTTGGCCGGCGGATTAGCCAGCAAGGCCGGCGGCTACCTCGGAGGATTGAATCTCAATCCAGTGGCTGATCCGGGTGCTGTGGGTGGTGCGGCCTCTATCGTCGTGGCTACCGGTCACAACGTTGCTCGCGCGACGGTCAGCCCCAACGCAACTATCGTAGCCGCGGGCTCGGTTAGTGTGACCGCATACGCCGAGGATAATTTCAAGTCGATCGCGATCGGATCCGCCAAGCTCGAAGCGAAGTTTGTGCTCGCTGGCTCGGTCGCCGTATCCAACCACACCAATAGCGCAACAGCCTCCATCAGCGATGGGGCTTCGGTCACCGCCAATGGCGGCGGGGTGACGGTCCATGCTGACGCCATCGTGCCGAACCAAGTCACCATCGACGACCTGTTCAAGAGTCTGTTGCAGCCGCCCTCGTTCTCCAACATACCGTCTCCGCCCTCACCTGATGTTTCTGGCAATACTCCGGCGGCCGTGGGCCAGAGCGTCTCTAATAGCGCGACTGATTTCTCAAATTGGGCGAGCGACGAGTCGGCCCCCGCGTTGAACTACGTGACTGCCACGCTTCTGCCGTTGGTCAAGTTTACCAAGTGGATCCCCAATCTAATCGCGACGACCGATCTTGAGGCGATCGCCGGTGGCAAGAAACAGCAGACCCAACTCGACCCCAACGGCAAACCAGTAAAAACGGCCGGGTTGAAGAATAAGAAGGAGGAAGTCGATCGGACCGATTTCGCCCTCAGTGGAACGGTCAACGTACTCAACGTCGGCAATCACGCTGAAGCATCGGTGGGCGCAGGCGTTCACGTGGTGGCCAGCTCCGGGGTTGATGTTTCTGCCAACGCGTCGGTAGAGACGATTGATATTTCCGGTCTTTCGAAACCTACCGAAGTTATCAAGCTCTTCACGTTGAGTGGCGCGGGCACGACCGGTAAATTCGGCGTCGGCGGCACCTATCAGGGGCTGACCTTTGACACCGGTGCGAGCGCCCATGTCGGAGATGGCTCGAGCATCCAGGCCGGTGGCACCGTCAGCGTCGTCGCGACTAATCACAACCTCCTCGTCGCTTTGACCCAGCAAGGGGGCAACGCAACGATCGTGGGCATCTCGGGCGGTTTTACCCTGGTGAACATGACCAACCAGGCGCTGGCCTATGTGGAAGACACGGCGACCATCAATGCTGGCGGGGGCGTGACCGTCAATGCTCACAATGATGTGTTCGCGGTGACCGTGAGCGCTGTGCTTCAGAAAGGCGGCAACGTTTCGGTGGGTGTCGGCGTGGTCGTCAATTCCTTCGCCGTTACCACTCGCGCGTTCATCGGGAACTTCAGCGGTACCGCCGCCACCGGACCGGCACCGACCTCCATCCAGGCCCAGGGTGATCTGAATGTCCATGGCCAGTCCAAAGAATCGCTGTGGAGCTTTGGGGTTGCCGCGGCTCAGCCCAAGCAAGCCAAGCCTGCGCCCGCGAAGAGCACCCCGCCGCCCAACCCGAACGGTGCTCAATCACAAATCACCACTACCGCCACTTCCTTTAGCAACCTGGCGGCGAAGCTGAAGTTCGGATTTGGCCTTTCCGCGAATATTGCGGTCAATTTCATCAAAGACACGACCGAGGCCTTCGTCAGCACTCCGGGTGCTGTGTTGGTCGGGACCCATGACGTCAACATCCAGGCCGAGACCAGTTCGTTTGAGGTCTCAGTGGCCGGTTCGATCGTAATCAACAAAGGTCAGGGAGGTGCCACGCTGGCCGGCGCCTTTACTTGGAATTCTCTGAGCGGCCAAGCCTTTGGTGATACGGATGATCCTTCCCAGAAACGCATCACGCGCGCCTACCTGAGTGCTCCGACGGTGCAGGCTAATAATATTTCGGTTACTGCTTCCACCGCTGACCAAGTTATCACCATTGATGCTGCCCTGGGCTTGTATTTCCCCAAGAAGGACAAAAACAACCCGCCTCCTCCGAACGGTATCACCCCATCGCCGTTTTCATTCAACTTGGCCGGCGCGGCCACAGTCGGGGAGTATAACACGCTCACCGAGGCGTATATTGGCGCTGGAACCGTGATTCACGCCACGGGCGACTTGTCAGTCCTGGCTAGCCGGAGTCTGTTGCTGATCTCTGTAAGCGGCGCGGTGACGGTGAAGGGCACTCTCGCTGTTGGGGCTGCGGTTGAGGTTGAGCTGAACGATGACATTGTTCGGGCTTACGTTGGTGACGGTTCCAACCTGCAGGTCAATGGCAACTTGACCGTCGCGACCAAGTCAGAAACAACGGTGGTTTCGGTTGCCGCGGCATTGGCCTTGCTGGCCGAGGATATCGAGGTCCCGGTTACTGTTAATATCCAGGTTTTGGGCACCGAGGATCGGGCTTATATCGGGGCCAATTCGCAGGTCACGGTTGGTAAACATGTTCTGATTACCGCCGATGAAGGAACCACGCTGACCGGCGTTGCCGGGAGCGCGGCGTTCCTCTCTTCCAAGGCTGGTATTGGCGTAGCGGTGGGCATCGCCGAACTTACCCGCACGCTCGAGGCTGGCGTTCACCAGGGATCTTCGGTCGCTCAGGGGACTCTCCTCGCCGCGCCTGGAGATACGCCGATTGCCTACAACGGAGCCAATTATACGGGACTTCAAATCAACGCGGCTGCCTCGGATAACGTCATCTTCGCAGTAGCTTCAGGTGCAGCCGGGAAGACGCAGTTAGAGGTAGCTCTCTCGCCGGCAGTGGTGATCGCGAACTACTCCGTGCTCTCGGGGGCAGCGGGCGCAATATTAAACGGCAAGAGCGTCACGCTCAATGCCTCATCCACTCCGCACATCTGGTCGTTAGCCATCGCTGGTTCGGTTGCGGCGAATCTTGGCACCAAGAAGCAACCTGGTTTGTCCGGCGGAGGACAGAGCAGCGGCGGGAGTTCATCCCAAGGGAACTCGGCACTTGCAGGCCTGACGCTGGCGGGTGCGGCTGCGGGCTCGGCTAATTTCGTCACCAGCACGGTGGCGGCAACGATTAGCGGCGGCGGAGTAACGGCGGCGAACGGCGATGTCACTTTAACGGCGGTGAATCACCCAAGCATCATGGCTGACGGTGGCGGGGTTGGCATCGCTTACAAGAAGGGTGCTGGCGGGAGCGCGACCTTGTCGGTTGGAGCTTCCGCCGCGGTGAACGATATTCATTTGGGCACCACGGCTGCGGTCGACAACGCGCCAGTGACTGCCAGCGGAGGGATTACGCTCACCGCGCACGGCACAGCCACGATCTATGCCATCACGATTGCCGGAGCCGCCAGTGTCACGGCGGGCAATGATCCTCCGAGCGGAGGTGGCTCCTTTGGTTTCTCCTTCGCCGGTGCAGGGGCTGGAAGCGGCAACAGCATTACATCGAGTGTCATAGCTCGCCTTTCGAACTCAATCACTTCGGCCGGTGGCGCGGTGAGCCTAACAGCCACCGACGACTCGACCATTTATGCGGATGCCGGTGCTCTGAGCCTGGCGATTTTGCTCGCCAAACAGGGGAGCACCAACGTCGCCTTCAGCGTTGGGGCCTCGGTAGCGGTGAACGACATCACCGGCTCAACGAGCAGCACGCTCGATCACGCCGCTTTAACCGCTGGCGGCGATGTCACATTGAGTTCGAACTCAACACCCAGCATTCAGGCCTTGACGATTGCTGGTGCTGGTTCGGCAGTAAAGAGTGGAGGCTCAGGCCTCACGGCGGATTTTGCCGGAGCTGGTGCGGGCTCCGCCAATGCGGTCACCGATAGCACGCAGGCACTCGTCTTGGGTGGCAGTGCCACTTCGAGCGGTGGTCAGATCTCGGTGACAGCCATCGATGGCTCGACGATCCATGCGGACGCGGGGGCGGTTGCTCTGGCGCTGGCGCTGTCCTCGGGCAGCGGCGGCGGAACCGGCAGCGTCTCGGTGGGGCTTTCAATCGGAATCAACCAGATTACTAACACCGCCCGGGCGGCTTCCGATGGTGCCACGCTCAACGCGCATAAGGACGTCTTCGTGGTGGCTAGTTCGACCGCGACCATCGACGTGCTCACTCTCGCTGGAGCACTCGATGCGGGTAAGGGCGGCGCGTCCGCGGGAACCGTCATTTCCATCTCCGGAGCAGCCTCCGGTTCCCTGAACACGATCACCACCGTCGTCGAGGCTTACATTAAAGACGCGATCAAGTCGGGCGGGGTCGGAGTGGTCGCGGGTGGCGGAGTCGAGGTGTCAGCCACGGACAGTTCGTCGGTGAATGCCGACGCTGGCGGATTTGCCATCTCGTTAGTGATGAGCAAGAGCGGAAGTTTCGCCAGTTTGGCCGTCGGTCTGTCCATCGCTCTGAATGACATTACCAGTACGACCTCGGCCAGACTGACAGGCTCGACAGTGAGCGCCGGCGCAACTCTCCGCGGCAGCGCCGATGCTGTTGAGGTTCTGGCAACCTCCAACACGAACATCATTGCGGTGACCGTCGCTGGCACTGCTGCCTCCGGCGCTGGAGCTGGCGCCGGCTCCGGGAACAATATTGAGAAGTCCGTAGAAGCGACCATTCAGAACGCGAATCTAACCGGTGGTTTTGGCGTTGTCGCCGCGGGCGGCGTGAAAGTTTCCGCTTCCGATACCTCCACTATTCACGCAGATGCTGGCGGTCTGGCTATCGCCGTTACGATCGTCTCTGGCGGCAACGGCAGTGGCACCAACCTCGCCGGTGGGATAGGCGTGACGGTGGCTATCAACAACATTTCCAACGCCACGAGCGCCACAGTAGATTCGGCCACGATCAGCGCCAACGGGCCGGTAGCTGTAATGGCCAGCTCAGCGGACGACATGCATGTCCTCACGCTGGCTGGGACAGCGGCTGCCTCCATCGCCAAGGGCGGCGGTGGTTCCTTCGGTGGCGCGTTCGCTGGAGCAGGCACTGGTTCGGGCAACGACCTGGAATCCGATGTCGACGCGCTGGTTACGAATGGGTCTGCGATTTCGACCACTGGCAGTATCACTGTCAACGCAAGTTCGAGCGGATCGATCATTGTCCAGGCCATCGGCGTGGCGATCTCAGTTGGCACCGGTGGCAACACCTCGGTCTCGGGCTCGATTGGCGGCGCCGTTGCCGAAAGCATCACCGGCGGCCATACTGATGCGATCATTGGAGATCCCTTGACCATCGAACAGATCTCCGCAGGTGGAGGACTGTCGGTGGGAGCCTCTGATAGCCGCACGCTCAACGCCGTAGCTGTGGCGGCCTCAGTAAGCGTCGCACAAGGGACTGACGCCATTAGCTTCTCTCTCGGGCTGGCACTAGCTGATAACGGTATCACTTCCACGCTTGTAGCAGGGATCGATGCCACGAACGTGTTGAGCGCAACCTCGGTCTCTGTCCTTGGGACTGAGTCCGGGTCAATTATCGCTACGGCGGTCTCCGCCTCGGTGCCGATCGCCATTTCCAAGCAGACGGCTATTTCGATCACTGGCTCTGGAGCCGAATCAACGAATCGGATTTCTCGGACGGCCGACGCCTACGTTCAGGATAGTTCGTTGGGCAGTAGCCTCAGCCCGGTTGGCGGGGTCGCCATCGGTTCCTACAGTACGGCCTCGATCAATGCGAATATCGTCGCTGTTGGGGCCGGTGCGATGGCGCTGGGAGCCTCCGTCGCCCGTAATATTATCGGCTACGAAGACACCGCACCTCCCACGACCACTTACACCAACAATGATCGGTCTGTCACCTTAACGGCAGGCGACACGGTGCGAATTGTTCGAGGAGCGCGCTCTGGTGACGTGTTCCAATATGTCGGTTCCAGCGCACGAACGATCGATCTGAGTGTCGCTGACTACTCGGACACTTCACTCTGGAAGCAGATTGGTTTGTCTCCGATTCCTGCCGGAGTTCAGGCTTTCCTCACGAAGTCCAGTGTGTCTTCGACTGGCGCTTTCTCCGTTACCGCCACCGGCGCACAGTCGATTGAATCGGTAGTGGTTGCCGCAGCAGTAGGAATCTCCGGCGGCGGGGACACCAACATTGGTGTGAGTGGCGGCGGCGTGTTTGTTCAAAACAAGATTTCCTCAAAAGTTAAGGCGTTCGTAGATGGTGGTGGAACGACCAGCATTAGTGCTACCAGCGCAACCCTTAATGCCCATGACGATGCAGTGATTACCGCGATTGCGGCCTCCGTGTCAGTGGCGGCTGCGGTCGGCGGTGACGCTAATCTGGCAGTGGCAGTCGACTTGGCCTTAGCGCTGAATGACACCTCGGTCGATGTTCTCGCGTCGATCCAGAACGTAACGCTCACGACTTCGGGAGGTGCGGCGAGCCTGAGTGCGAGAGATGGTTCGACGGTGGTGGCTGTCGCCGGATCCATCGCTGCCTCAGGTGGTGGCGGCAGCGGCGGTGGAGCCTCAGCCCAAGCCGGTGCTTCTTTCGCGGTTAACACGATTACCAATAGCATCCGGGCGACGGTGGAGAAATCCATTTTGACGGCGCCGGCAGGCATTAGTTTGGAGGCGCGCTCTGATGCCAGCATTACCGTCACGACAATCGCGTTTGCCGGAGGTGGATCTGGTGGTGCCGAAGGCGGCATCCAATTCTCAATCGGCGGATCAGGCTCCGCCAATGTCATCGCTGACACGATTGAGGCCATAATCCAGGGCAGCACCGCGACAACCGCCGGTTCGGTGACCTTGACGGCAGAGGATCACTCCACGATCGGTGCTGGTTCTGGTGCAGGGTCAGGTGGAGGTGCTGGCGGTGACGCTGGAGGGGTTGCCGGGGCTGCCGGAGCCTCAATTGCGGTAAACAGCATCCACAATACAATCGACGCGATCATCATCCAGAGCACCGTGTCGGCTGGTGGTGGCGTGAGCCTGAGCGCCAGTTCAACGGCCACGATTGGTGCCACCGCGGTTGGATTTGCTGGCAGTGGAGCTGGTGGCGCCGGTGGGGGCATTGCAATTTCAGCGGCCGGTGCGGGCGCCTTCGACGTTATTTCTGACACCATCGTGGCCGCGATCACGGATGGCAGCCAAGTAACGACCACGAGCGGGGGGGTCAGCCTGAGCGCCGAGGATCATTCCACAGTAGTGGCCGTGGCGGGGTCGGGTGCTTTCTCAGGCGCGGGTGGATCGGGTGGCGGGGTCGCGGTCCAGGCTGGGGCGTCGTTCGCCATCAATACGATTGCGAATACGGTTCGGGCTTCAATCGAGAATTCCACCGTTCAAGCGCGGGGCGCGGTAACGCTGACTTCCCGATCCGACGCCAGCATCTCCGTTGCTACGATCGGGTTCGCGGGTGGAGGCGCCGGTGGCGCCGGTGGTGGTCTTGAATTTGCCGTTGCTGGCTCCGGTTCAGCCAATGTTATTGCCGACACGATCGAGGCTTTGATCGAGACGAGCACCGTGACGGCCGGTGGCGCCGTGGCGTTAACCGCCGAAGATCGCTCCAGGATCGGCGCCGGCGCCGGTGCGGGAGCGGGTGGCGGCTCAGGCGGATCGGGTGGGGGTGTCGCCGGAGCCGCTGGAGCATCGATCGCGGTCGATACGATCGCGAATACGATTCGGGCCCTCGTTGACCATTCCACCGTGAGTGCGGGCAGTGGGGTGACGCTTAGCTCAAGCTCTACGGCAAGCGTGATCGCGGTCACGGTCGGTTTTGCTGCGGATGGCGCAGGCGGCGCGGGTGGTGGCGTTGCTGTCGCCATCGCCGGTTCGGCCGCTTTCAATGTGATCAGCGACACGATCACGGCCACGATTTCCGGAAACAGCCAGGTAACCACAAGCGCAGGCAACCTGAGCCTGAGCGCTATCGATCACTCAACGGTAGTGGCCACGGCAGGATCTGCGGCAATCTCGGGTGCAGGCGGTGCGGGCGGCGGCGCAGCGGTTCAGGCTGGCGCTTCGTTTGCGGTAAACACGATTGCGAACACGATTCGCGCTTCGATCGGAGGTTCGACCGTGCAGGCGGCTGGAGGAGTGACGCTAACCGGCCGGTCGGATGCCAATATCACCGTGGCGACGATCGGGTTTGCGGGGGGTGGCTCGGGTGGCGCCGGTGGCGGTTTGGAATTTGCGGTGGCCGGGTCGGGTTCGGCCAATGTGATCGCGGACACGATCGAGGCGTTGGTTGAGAACAGCACAGTCACGACCGCCGGTGCCGTGACTCTTACCGCCGAGGATCATTCGACCATTGGGGCCGGAGCTGGTGCCGGGGCGGGCGGCGGTTCTGGTGGAGCCGGCGGTGGACTAGCTGGTGCAGCCGGCGCGTCTATTGCCGTCGACACGATCGCGAACACCATTCGAGCCCTCGTCGACCATTCCACCGTGAGTGCGGGCAATGGCGTGACGCTAAGCTCAAGCTCTACGGCAAGTGTAATCGCAGTCACGGTCGGCTTCGCTGCGGATGGCGCAGGTGGTGCGGGTGGCGGCGTTGCTGTCGCCATCGCCGGTTCGGCTGCTTTCAATGTGATCAGCGATACGATCACGGCCACGATTTCCGGAAACAGCCAGGTAACCACAAGCGCAGGCAACCTTAGCCTGAGCGCAATCGACCACTCAACGGTAGTGGCCACGGCCGGATCTGCGGCAATCTCGGGTGCAGGCGGTGCGGGCGGCGGTGCAGCGGTCCAGGCTGGCGCTTCCTTTGCGGTGAACACGATTGCGAACACGATCCGCGCTTCGATCGAAGGTTCGACCGTGCAGGCGCCTGGAGGAGTGACGCTGACCGGCCGGTCGGATGCCAATATCACCGTGGCGACGATCGGGTTTGCGGGAGGTGGCTCGGGTGGCGCAGGTGGCGGTTTGGAATTTGCGGTGGCCGGGTCGGGTTCGGCCAATGTGATCGCGGACACGATCGAGGCGTTGATTGAAAATAGTACGGTGACGGCCGGTGGTGCGGTGACACTTACCGCCGAAGATCATTCGACTATTGGGGCCGGCGCGGGTGCGGGTGCGGGCGGCGGTTCCGGCGGGGCTGGCGGTGGGGTGGCAGGCGCGGCTGGTGCTTCGATCGCTATCAATACGATTACCAACACCATTCGGACTCTCATCGATCAATCGACCGTCAGTGCCAGCAGCGGCGTCACGCTGAGTTCGAGCTCGACGGCAAACATTGTCGTGGTCACGGTCGGGTTTGCCGGGAGTGGCTCGGGCGGTGCGGGCGGCGGGATCGCTGTCGCCATCGCCGGTTCTGCCGCATTTGATGTCATTGCTGATAATATACTGGCCACGATCAGCGGGGCTAGTAGCCGTGTCAGCACGACCGCCGGTGACATCAGCCTGAGCGCTATCGACCATTCTACGGTGGTGGCGACGGCGGGTTCGGCAGCTATTTCAGGGTCGGGCGGCGCTGGCGGTGGTGTTTCGGTTCAGGCGGGTGCGTCCTTCGCCGTCAACTCCATCGCTAACACGATTCGCGCCTCGATCGAGGGCGGCACCGTGAATGCCCCTGGTGGAGTAACCTTGGTCGGCCGTTCCGATGCGAACATCACGGTTGCGACCATCGGATTCGCAGTCGGCGGTTCAGGCGGGGCAGGTGGCGGTATCCAGTTTGCCGCGGCAGGTTCCGGATCGGCCAATGTCATCGCCGACACTATCGAGGCTTTGATCAAGAACAGCACGGTGACGGCAGGCGGGTTGGTTGGGCTGACTGCCGAGGATCATTCGACGATTGGAGCTGGAGCCGGTGCGGGTGCTGGTGGCGGTTCCGGCGGAGCCGGCGGCGGGATCGCCGGGGCGGCTGGAGCATCAATTGCCGTCAACACTATCACCAACAGGATCCGCAGTCTCATCGATCAGTCGTCGGTCAGCGCCGGGAGCGGCGTCGCCCTCAGTTCCAGCTCAACGGCAAACATTGTAGTCGCAGCGATTGGCTTTGCCGGCAGCGGTTCGGGTGGTGCGGGTGGTGGAATCGCCGTATCGATTGCCGGTGCCGCTGCCTTTGACGTCATTTCAGACACCATCGTGGCAACCATTAGCGGAGCCAGCAGCCAGGTCAGCACCTCCACTGGGGATGTTAGCCTCAGTGCGACGGATAGCTCTACCGTGGTAGCTACTGCTGGATCTGGCGCTGTGTCGGGCTCGGGTGGCGCGGGCGGCGGAGTCTCGGTCCAGGCGGGTGCATCGTTTGCCACCAACGCTATTGCCAACACGATCCGGGCCTCCATTGAAGGTGGCAGCGTGAATGCGCCCGGAGGAGTTTCTTTGGATGCACACTCGAATGCCAACATCACCGTCGCAACCATTGGATTCGCAGTGGGTGGCTCCGGCGGGGCCGGCGGCGGAATCCAGTTTGCGGCGGCGGGCTCGGGATCAGCCAACGTGATCGCTGATACCATTGAAGCTAAGATCAAGAACAGCACAGTAACGGCAGGTGGAGCAGTGACTTTGAGGGCGGAGGATCATTCGACCATCGGGGCCGGAGCGGGTGCTGGCGCGGGCGGTGGTTCGGGCGGGGCAGGGGGCGGTATTGCCGGTGCGGCTGGCGCTTCTATCGCAGTCAACACTATCACCAACACGGTTCGCACTTTGATCGATCAGTCAACGGTCAGTGCGGGCAGCGGTGTTTCTTTGAATTCAAGCTCGACGGCAAATATCGTGGTCGCAGCGATTGGATTTGCCGGTAGCGGCTCGGGCGGCGCAGGCGGCGGAATTGCGGTTTCGATCGCCGGTGCCGCCGCGTTCAACGTGATCGCTGACACCATCGTGGCGACCATCAGCGGCGCCAACAGCCAGATCAAGACTCCCGGCGGCAGCGTCACTCTGAGTGCGGCGGATAATTCAACTGAGATAGCTACCGCGGGCTCAGGCGCGGTTTCTGGCTCTGGCGGCGCAGGCGGGGGAGTTTCAGTTCAGGCTGGAGCCTCCTTCGCAACCAATTCCATTACCAATACTATCCGCGCGTCTATCGAAGGTGGATCAGTCAACGCCGCAGGTGGCGTCACTCTAGACGCCCACTCCAATGCGAACATCACCGTTGCGACCATTGGTTTCGCGGTGGGTGGATCCGGCGGGGCCGGTGGTGGGGTCCAGTTTGCCGCCGCCGGTTCAGGCTCGGCTAACGTGATTGCCGATACCATCGAAGCCCTGATCACCAATACGGTGATGACCGCAGGAGGCTCGGTGTCCCTGTCCGCACAAGATCATTCAACCATCGGAGCCGGCGCTGGTGCCGGGGCGGGTGGTGGTTCGGGTGGGGCTGGCGGCGGAATTGCCGGAGCTGCCGGAGCCTCGATTGCGGTCAACGTCATCACCAATACAGTCCGCACTCTGATCGATCAGTCGTCCGTGAGCGCAGGCAGTGGTGTAACCCTCCATTCGAGCTCGACCGCCAATATTATTGTAGCGGCTGTGGGATTTGCCGGAACCGGCTCTGGTGGCGCCGGTGGTGGAATCGCGGTATCAGCAGCCGGCGCGGCCGCATTCGACGTGATCGCTGACACGATCGTGGCCACCATCAGTGGAGCGAGCAGCCAGATTAAGACCAACAGTGGGCAGGTGGTTCTAAGCGCGGTCGACAGCTCTACCATTGTTGCCACTGCCGGATCGGCAGCGATCTCCGGTTCGGGCGGCGCTGGCGGTGGCGCTGCAGTTCAAGCTGGCGCCTCCTTCGCAACCAATTCGATCACCAACACGATCCGAGCCTCGATTGAGGGGGGAACCGTCAACGCCCCCGGCGGCGTCTCGTTGACGGCCCGCTCGGATGCCAATATCACCGTTGCCACGATCGGTTTCGCGGCCGGTGGCTCCGGCGGAGCGGGTGGCGGCATTCAGTTCGCGGTGGCCGGTTCTGGATCTGCCAACCTCATTGCCGACACGATCCAAGCGATCATCGCAAACACCAACCTGTCCACTGCCGGGTCAGTCGCTCTCACCGCAGAAGATCACTCGACCATCGGGGCCGGTGCGGGCGCTGGCGCGGGCGGAGGTTCAGGTGGAGCCGGTGGTGGCGTGGCGGGCGCGGCGGGCGCGTCCATCGCAGTGAATACCCTTACCAACACGATTCAGACTCAGATCCTCCAATCCACGGTAAATGCCGCTGGCGATGTCACGCTCAACTCCAGTTCGACGGCGACCATCGTTGTGCTCACGATCGGGTTTGCCGGGAGCGGTTCAGGTGGCGCGGGCGTGGGCATCTCGGTGGCGGCCGCGGGTGCCGGTGCCTTCGACATCATTGTCGACACCATTCGGGCTTCGATCGAACAGAGCGTCGTGACTTCGGGCGGCAATGTGACGGCCAGTGCGGTGGATCATTCATCAATTACGGCTGACGCCGGCGGAGCTGCATTAGCCATAGCGGGCGGCGGTGGCGCGGCTTCGCTGACAGTCGGTGTCTCGATTGCCACCAACGATATCGGAAACACCGTCGCCAGCGAGGTGAGCGCCTCATCCGTCGATGCGGCGGGCAGCATTACTCTGAGCTCTTCATCGACGTCTACGATTAACACCTTGGGGGTCGGCGGCGCTCAATCGGTGGCGGCAGGCGGCGGCACTGCTGCAGGTGCATTTGGCGGCGCTATCACGACCAATAACATTCACAATACTATTCAGTCTCTGGTGGAGGGCTGTGATCAGGCCGATGGTCGGCACGTCCACGCTACTGGTTCGGTGAGCTTGAGCGCTTCGGATAATGCCGCCATTACCAGCAACGCAATCGGGTTCGCGGGTGGAATATCCGTCGGCGCGGGAGGGATCAGCGCCACGCTCGGCGCTGTTACTGCCGAGAACGACATTTCGAACACGGTTCAAAGCGGGATCGACAACTCCGTGGTTCAGTCCACCGCCAGCGACGTTACGCTTCTAACGACAGCTGCCGGAAACATCGAGGCCACGCCAGTCGCGATCAGCCTCTCGGTCGTTCCCAGTGGCCTGGCGCTCTCGGGCGCAGCCACCACCGCACTCAACAACATCACGGGTACCGTCGGCTCATTCATCTCCGGGCCGAGCGTAGTCGACGCCGCCGGATTAGTTACGGTGACCTCAAACGATGTGGCCACACTGGATGCCACTCTCGCGACCGTGAGCGGTGGAGCCGGCGTCGGTGGCGCTGGTGGTCTTTCGCTGAGTGACAACGAAATTGGCGGTAGTGTGATCTCGTCGATCGACGGTGGCGCCCAGGTGACCGCTGGAGGAGCTGGTTTGGCCCATACCACGGATCCGGCCATTTTGGTGAGTGCCACGGTGACTCCGACAGCAACCGCCAACGCGACCACCATCGCTGCCTTCGCCGGCCTTGGTCTGGCGGCTGCTTTGGGCGATTCCCGGATTACGATTACCACTATTTCCCAGGCTGACGTCGACGGAGTCACGCTGATTGCCAGCGGTCACGCTGTCCTGGTTCAAGCCCACGCAACACTGGATGCTGAACCCACCACTCAAGGCGCCAGCGCCGCGGCTGGGGCGGTTGCGGCACTCGCCTCCGAGGCGACCATTGCGGGCACGACCCAAGCCTTCGCCGCTGGCCAGACTAGCGTCAGCGCCAATCAATTCGATATCCTCGCTGTGGACACCCACACCGCCACCTCCACGACCACGGTGGTTGGAGTCGGGGGTTTGACCGGCGCTGGCGCCGTCGCTAAAACCTTGATCAGCCGCGCCACGAAAGCCTTCATTGCCGACGGGGCTACGGTTGCGGCCGGCAATGCCGCAATTACCCTCTCGGCCGAAGCCCTCTCAAACGCCGCCCAAGGAGATATTGTTACCGGCTCAATCGGTGCGATCGACATCGCCGTAGTGACGAACTCCGTGGAAGCCGGTGGGACTACCAGCGCCTACATCGGCGCTCAGACAGAGGTCAGCGCCGGGTCCCTTAGCGCCACGGCCACCGCGAAGAATGCCGCCAACGCGAACGTCGTGCTCACCGGAATCGGCGCCATTAGCGGCGGCGGCCTGAGCGAAATCGCCAAGACGACCGCCCTCACTTCCGCATACCTCGCTCCGACGGGCAAGGTTACGCTGAAAGATGGTGGGTCCGATGGCCCCGCCTCCTTCACGGCAACCATGCAGACCAACAACGCAACCGCCAATGCCACGGGTATCAGCGTGGGAATCGTTGGGGCGCAGGTGGTCGATGTCGAGGCCAATGCCGGAGGAACGGCTCAAGCCTACGTTGCCGGCCAACTTCACGCCAGCACGCTGGCACTGGTCGCGACATCCCTTAATACCGCGTCGTCGACAACAACCACGGTGACCGTCGGCGGTGTCATCTTCACGGTCTCCGAAACCGTCGCCATTATCTCGCAAGTGACCGAGGCCCGATTGAAGAGCGGAGCCGATGTCACGCTGAGCGGCGCGGCTACGTTTACCGCTATGTCCACCTCCACGCCGACCGCCCAGACGGCTGGCGTCAACGTCGGCGTTGTCAGCGGCGCGGCGCAGCTCGTGGAGACCAACCTGGGCGGCAGCACGACCGCGGGTAGCGACAGCGGAGCGACGCTGCACGGCACTCTGCTGTCGGCCAAATCGACCTCGAATAACAGCAGCGCCGGGCACGACGACGTCTCTGCCACCTTCGTTGGGGTTAGTTTTCTGGGCGGGAGCGGCGCCACTCTGATGTCAGACGTGACCCAAAGCACGGACGCTTCGCTGGGTGGGAACATAACCCTTTCCGGGGCTGCGACGCTGAATGCTCAGTCCAACACGTTTTCCACCGCCCGCAACAGTAATGTCAGCGTGAGCGGACTGACCATTACGGTGCTGGACATCGAGGCAAAACTGGGTGGCTCCACGACGGCTGGCGTCACGGACAGTGGCCACCTCACGGCGGCCTCACTGGCGGCGACAGCCATCGGCAACGGAACTTCGACTGCCAATACTCAGTTCGTGGGCGTCTCGGTGGCCGACGGGGCTGGCTCAATTACGAAATCGTTCCTCACCCAGACGACGGACGCCCGGATTGGCAAGAGGGCGGTGGTCGATCTTGGCTCTGGCGCGGCTTCCTTGACCGCGACGGGAAATGCGACCTCGATGGCTTCGGCTACGGAGGTGGACGTCGATTTGGCGTTTAGCGTGAATGTCATCACCATTGCAGCCAGTACGGGCAGCGGAGTTCACGCCTTTGTCGGTGACCAGTCCACGGTCAACGCGGGCTCACTCGCCTTGACGGCAACCGGGACGCAGACTCCCACGGCGAGCAACTCGTTCGTCAGTGTCAGCATCGGCATTACCGGAAGCGGCGCTACGTTAACCTCGACCGACGCGACCGATGTTGGCGCGTATGTCGGGAGCCAGGCCGGTGGTACGGTGCCAACCATGGTCACGACGATCGGAGCGGCGGGAGTAGTGGCTAGGGCTACGAGCACATCGACACCGACGGCGACCGCCAGTTTTGTCGGTGTGGGTTTGCTGGGCAGTGGTGGATCGATTTCCACGTCGGCAACGGATTCGCCGAAGGCGCAGGCCTTTGTGGGAAGCAATGCGAGCGTGGCGACGAACGCCTTTGACTCTTCGTTCACTGCGATCCTCACGGCAGGAGTGAAAGCGGCGGGTAGCGGCGTCAATGCCAGTTTGGGAGTCGGTGCCGGGACGGCTCACGCCACCGCCACGCTCAGCTCGACCGTGGGCGCCTTCACGGTGGGCGGTGGCTCTCTGACCGGCCGAAACGTGACCTTCCTCTCTCGGCTGAACCGCGATGCGGCAGGCAACGAGAGCCTGCCCGGTGGTTTCAGCGATCCCACCTTCGCCACTGTCACGCTGGGCTCTGGCGGTCTCCTCGCGGGCGTGGCTGGCGCTGCTGTAGAAGCCCACGACAATCCGACGGACAACACGACCGTCGGTGCCGGAAGGACGGTGAACGTCACCGGGGACGTGCTTGTGAAAAGTCTGGTCTATCAGCGGGCCTTCGCGGACGGCTACGCCGTCGCCGGGTCGCTCGTTGCGGGGGTTGGCGTCATCAATCCGACCGCTACGACTGGTGGAACTATCACGACCGGATTCAGTGGCACGGTTCAAAACGCCAGCACCGTGACGATTAGCGGCAATGACGATGCTTCGGCGTTGGCCAAGGCGCGAGGTCAGGCTTTTGCCCTCGGCGGTGGCGGCGCGAACGTGACCACGACTGCCACTACCTCGCCGACCGTGGCCACGTCGGTGGACGGTTCCATTACCGCCAGCGGTAATGTTGTGGTGGAATCCGTCGTGAAGACGCACACGGACTCGCTTGGCTCGGGCGTCGTCGGTTCGGGCCTGGTCTCGGTCGGTGTTCTCAATGCCACAGCCACGGAGCAGCCCACCGTGAGCACCGCCGTTACTGGATCGGGCTCGGTCACCAGCACTGGGGGCAACGTCCGGGTGAGCGCGTTGCGCAATTACGAGAACGGCTTCTTGAAGGATGAGCAAGTGACGGCTTCGGTCGAATCGCTCGCCGTTTCCCTGGTCGTCTCTGTTGAAACCGCAACTGTCAACGCCGACGCCAAGGGCTCAGTCGTAGCTTCCACCGGGGGCAACACCACTTTGGCCGCGCCCTCTGGCACGGTCACCGTCGAGGCTCGGTCGTCGAATATCGCCCAAGCCAGAGCCAAGACAGCGGGCGGCGCCTTCGTCCATGTCTCTGCCGACGTTAATCCCACGGCGACCGCCGAAGGAGCGACCGAGGCCAACTTGCTTGGCCACGTGCGGCAAGGCGTGGGTAACAGTTCCACGACGGGAGCCAACTCTCTGTTCGTCGTGGCCCAGGGATCGAACCTGGGGAGCAGCGTGCTCGATGCCAGCAGCGGCGGTGCTATCAATGTCAACGCGGGCACGACATCGCACGCCAACGTTCCGAGCACCGCTGCCGTCAGTGCCCAACTCGGTCAGAGCGGCTCCACTATCATTGCCACCAACGACGTGACGGTGCAGGCGTCAGGCATCAGCGACGCGGATGCCAGCACGAGTTCGGGCTCTGGCGGCTTCATCAACGTCAATATCTTCGGAGCGACGACGAACACCAACCCGCAGATAGGGGTTTCCGTGGGCGCAGGAGCCAGCGTCACCGCTGCCACCGTGACGGTCAGTGCGTCGCACAATACGACACCGCCGGTCTACAGCGACGGCACGTTCGCTGCCCCAGGCGCGGTTGCGACGGCCGATGGGCCCTCTGGCAACCTGGTTACCTTTACTGCTGATCACGGCCTGAGCAGCGGTCAGCTCGTTACTTACCAAGCCCAGGGTGGGGCACCGATTGGTGGCCTGAGTGACGGCCGGACCTACGCGGTGATCGTCCCCGCGGTCAACTCCACCCGAGCGCTGCAGCTCGGATCGGTTTTCGATGGGGCCACTGTGGACCCCGTGCGCGATGAAATTCAGTTTGCCGGCCAGCACAACCTGGTCACGGGCGATCGGGTATTCTACTACCCAGCGAGCGGCAGCACGGCCATTGGAGGTCTCATAGCCGGCCACCTTTATACTGTCCGCGTCGTTAACAGCACTACCATTAAGCTGGTCGATCCTTCAGTGCCAACGACGCCTTCCGTGTCGGTTAACGGCGGCGTCGTGTCGGTCAACGGGAGTAATCAGGGTATCATCGGCAGTACCGTCTATAACACCGGTGATATCGACAAAGCCGTCACGTATCACGCGCCAACCCCCGCCGCTTCCTTCAGCAGCGCGGCGGTGGACCTCAAGGTAACGAGCACGCCGGGCCAACTGGATCTCGACAGCAACCACCACGTTCAGTACGTTGCGGACAACACCATCTTCCTGGGAACTAATCCCGACTCCAACGGCGTGGCCCAGACGGGCCACAATTTCAGCAACGGCGAGGAAGTCTATTACACGGCCAGTGGCGGCAGTGGCCTGTCCCTGGGTCCTAATGTCATCAACGGCCATTATTACTGGGTCCACGTCGTCGACGCGCTTCGCATCCAACTGGCCGACAGCTACGCCCATGCGGTCGGTGTTCCCGCCGGGCAAAATAACAATCCGCCGGCGATCCCCGTCACGCCTTTGACTTTGTACCTCCCACCCAACGAGACGGCTGCGGATAAGTTGGTGGTGCACGCGTTGGTAGCAGCCAATAACGCCCCGCTAGCCGGGTTGGTGGACGGCCAGGTGTACTTCCTGCGCAATGCCAACGGCAGCTCCTTCCAGTTGGCCAATAGTCCCGGTGGTTCGCCGATCAACTTCAGCAACGGAGGTAACACGGGCGGGCCTCACCAGTTCTCGGTCGATGGCGTGAATCTCACCAGTGCCGGCTCGGGTGAGCAGGATCTGATCATTGATCTTACCAGCGGCGGCAGTGGCATCCAGAAGCTCGACGGGGTTGGGGGCAGCAATGCCCTGGCAGGGGCACCTTCGGGCGACCAGACATCTACCGCCACTTCATCAGGTTCGAGCGGTGGTGCGATCGACGTGAAGTCAGCCAACGCTAGCGCCAATGTGTATCCGGTGGTGAACAACACCATCCAAGCCAACGCGATTCTGCGAGCGGGCACGATCAACATCACCACTGACAACCGCGGATTGGTCGGCGCCAACACGACGAACAGCGGCGGCGGCATCGTCTCGATTGGCGATGCGAACGCTTCGACCTCAGACAATGCCGACACAACCGTGACGATTGCGGCGGGAGCCCAACTCATCGCGACTGGGAACATCAACATCAATGCCGGTGCTAGCTTAACCTCGAATGTACTTTCTTCGGGATCAGGTGGCGGCCTGGGCGCGGGCGTTCATTCCAGCGCCATCACCACGCTCAAGCACACCACCAAATCGATCGTCAATGGTATCGTGACGGCTGGAGGTGATCTCACGGTCTCCTCGACCACCAGTCTCAGGGGAACAGCGAGCTCCAATGGCGATGGCGCAGGCTTGGGCGTGGACAGCGATGCCACTGCGCGCATTACGGTCGATAGCGCTTCCCTCACTCAAAGCCAGATCGGCGGCAGCGCGCGCTTGACTGGCGAACGCGTCCAGATCAACGCTCTGGCGCCATCGTCCTTCCTTCACGCCAGTGCCATTTCGAGTGCCGAGGCCTTCGGTGCGGACACAACGGCCACCGCCCAATCCACTCTTCAAGGCAAGGCCCAGGTCTTGCTGGATCCTCGCACGGGGAGCACGTCCGAATTCCAGATCATCGGGAATCAGGCGATCTGGTTACAGAGCAAATACGACCACCTTGACTTGCAGGCTTCTTCCGACGCGGCCGCCCACGTTTTTGCGGGCAAGGCCACCGCCGAATCGGACATTGACATGGAGACAACGTCCAAGCTCGCGGGCCAAGCTGGAGCGTTCCTGAAAACCAGCGACCTGACCGGCGATGCCAATCAGTACATTTCCAATTTCGACAACTCGAACCACAACTCCCACGGCGGTTTCCTCGTCGATCACGAGGATCCCCATACTGCTACCGAGCACGGCCTTCGCCAGATCTACTGGGAATCGACCACCTTCATGCTGGGAGAACCCAACCCGTCGCTGGTCGTGGATAGCACCGGGAAGATCGTACAGATGGTCAACGTCACGGTGAAGGATGAACTGGGCAACACCTACGGGCTGAATCAAACCATCCCTGGAGGTCGCGAGATTGAAGTCGGCGACATTCAATATAACTCGAGCAGTGTTGCGCGATTCAGGGCCAATCAACTCAGCAACGCGCCTGATAGTCAGATTTGGGGCAACGCGGCGCTGTTCGATTACCAGGAGACGTGGGATTACGTGCACATTTTCAACTCGTCGGATCGGGAGTTGGTGACCCACCTCATCGACGTGGTCAACGGCAAGCAGAACCCGCTCGTGCTGGTCTCCGTCAATGGCATCCCCGGGCCGGTCAGCAGTCCCGCCAACGGCAGTTCGATCACGGAGTTTGCCAACTCCGGTGTGACCTTTGAGTTCGACGTTAAACATTCCTTCTTGCCCACGCTTGTGTCGATCCGGAATCTGCAGCCGGGCGGCATCAACACATCCAACATCGTGTTGGCGGGCCGGATCAGCCTTCTTAACCCAAACGACCCCGCCGACGAGGATGGGGTCAGCATCGAGAACCCGATCGGCACGACGCTCATCGATAATCAGCGGGGGAGCATCGTCGTCAGCTCCAGCCCAGAGCCGGCCTTCGTTCTGTTGCGCACCAACATTCTTACGCTCAACGCCCACGACGGGTCGATCGGCACGCACACGACTTCGGGCGGCGTTATTACCGATCGCCAGCCTGTGCCAGTTGAATTGGTGCAATATGTGGATGATAACTCGATTTTCCGCCCGATCACCCTCACAGTAGAAGCGGGGCTAGACGCGGTTCTCGACCTCCGTGCGGTGCGGCGCGAGACTACGTCCACCAAGCCATTGGAGGTCACCATCGCTTCGTTCCATGCTGGCCGCGATGCCGACCTTGATCTTCTGGATACCGTTGAGGAACTCACTCCTGGGACGGTCGGGCCGGTGAAAGTTCTGCTGTTTAACCCGCCGGCCACCGTGGCCGTATCCCCTCTCTTCTCCGGCGGTTCGGGGAATCCTCGCGAAGGCGATACGAATGTGTCCAACGGGCGAACCGGCTCCGGTTTCTACAACGACCACTTCCAACCGGATGTCGGGGGCGTTCGAACGGAGTTAGGTGCCTTTGGTAGCGATCGGAAGGTGATCGACAGCGGCTATACCTTCATGGACCTGCGAGCCGGCAATGACATCTCCGTCCAACACGTGACCAATGGCTCGGGCGGATACGACTCGGTAATCACGTTCCAGGCCAGCAGCGACGTGGACGCCACTCTTAGCGGGACGGGCATCTCGTCGACCTCGGACAACATTGGGAAGATCGACATGACCACCAACGGTTCGATTTATATCGTTGAACAACGAGGCGATTTGCGGGTCGGCCAGATCCTGTCGACTGACAGCGACGTGACGTTGATTTCGGCCCAGAGCATTCTCGATGCGGAGAATGGAACCGGAACACTCGGAACAGATCCGACTCCTACCGATGTGGCCGGTATCAACATTACGTTGGTGGCCGGAACTCTCGGCAACACCTTAATATTGCCCTTCACCGTCTCGGGTGGGGGCATCACCGGCGGTGTTGGCTTGCCCACTGATTTCCTCGAAATCAATGTGGACCGCACGAATGCAAACGCGGGCTTGGCCAACAGTCAGGGCATTTTGACCGTGATCGATAGTGAGGCGCCACGGGCGACGGGTTCGACTGGTAGCGGGACTCAAGGTGTCTTCATCTATGAAACCGCCGGCGATCTGCGATTGCAGTCGGTGACGACCAATGGCGACGTCTCCCTGAGCACGGTTGCAGGTTCGATCATCGACGCCCGCATCGGCTCTGGAACGGTCACGGATCCCTCATTGATCTCAGGCGACTCCATCGATCTGCAGGCGATCGGCGGCAGCATCGGAGAAGCCAGTAGTGGTGGCGGAGACGTCGAAATCGATTCCTCGCGCCTGAGCTTGGGCAGCGTCGGCCTCGAAGCCTCCAACGCTATATACCTGACCGAAGTGGCGGGTCCGCTCCGCTTGGTGCAGGCGCGCACGCCTATTCTGGGCGGCACCGGGACCGGTGGCGACATCCGCCTGACCGTGCGGGAGAGCAGCGATCCAACATCGCTTAACGAGAATCTCGTGGTACTGCCGTTCGGGTCGGTCTGGTTTACAGAGAATGCTCAACGATTCATCGGCGATGGGTCACTTGCTTCACTCACGGCTACGCCCGCGCAGGACAACCTCCTTGGCAAGGGTGGCGCGATTGAGGCGGGCGGAAACATCACTCTGAGGATTGGCGACGATTTGGCTGATGCCCCGAATACCACCATCGTTGCTGCTGGTAACATTGATATATTCCTGGATTACACAAACGCCGACCCGGGTTACGGAGCGAACACCAGCATCCGTGGCACCCTAACCGCCGGCTTCGAGTTTGGGACCCTGAATAGTTCGCAACTCACCGACCCTGCAACGACTAAGCTTACGCGAATTTTCGGCAACGGTGACGTGGATCGCATCACCCTGGACCAGACCAAGCTTGGTGGTTGGACGCGTGTGTATGGCACTAACACGGCCGCGCCGGGCGCAGGAACCAGCCTAGATGAAGACATCATTACGGTTAACAAGCTGCAGTCGATGACCGTTGGCACCTTGACGTTGGACGGACAATCCGGATCGGATCATTACATCATCAACACCAACGGCAGCAAGAACGCCGACCGGAATTACATCATCAACGTCCTGGATACAGGCCGACCTGACGATGGCGTAGATGTCCTCTCCATTTACGGGAATGATTCGTTGCTGAACGGCAATGATCCGAACAACGGAAACTTGCCGTTCCCGACCGACGATATCTTCTTGCTCCGTGGCCTCAATTACATCCCCGGCCAGACCGGCAATGAAGTGACTGACCGGCCGGCATTTGTCGCGCTCCTCCACGGCACCATGGCCCAGGCACAAGCCGGCACCTCGACCTCGGTCGAGGAGATCAATTACGACGCTGCTATTAACGGCCACTTGGAAGTCTTCGGTCAAGGTGGCAACGACTATTACGCCATGGACGATAATAGCGCGCCAACCTCGCTGGACGGCGGAGCCGGAGACGATAACTTCCAGATCGGTCAGTTATACGGGACTCAGCGCGACGGAAATGCCCATCTCGTGCCGAGCGATGTCTTCGCAACCGTCGCGACCACCCGGGGCTGGCTCTCCAAAGGCGCCAGCTCGCCGACAGTGGTCGAGGGCGGCTCAGGCAACGACTCATTCAGCGTTTACTCCAACCAGGCGGTCCTCCGCTTGGAAGGCGATGACGGCAATGATCTGTTTGTTGTCCGCGCCTTCGCGCTGGCCGATACCTCGACGCCTCCTGGCACCGTTGACGGTTCGACTAAGACCTACGACGACGGCGGGGTTACCAAGACCGCTGTCTACCATAACGGCATCTGGTGGAGGACCTACGATCCCAACAACGCTGCCAATGACGTCGCTCTCCCAGCCTTGACCAGTGGATTCTCGACCGCGGCGGAGACCGATATCCGCACCGGTAGCGGCGCCAACCAAGTACAATACAATATCAACGCTCCAGTCTCCATCGACGGTGGTAGCGGCTTTGACAAGGTGGTCGTTCTGGGTACTGAGTTCGCTGATCACATTGTGATCACGGATACCGCCATTTATGGGGCTGGCTTAGCGGTAACCTACGAGAATGTCGAAGCCATCGAGGTCGATGGATTGGAAGGGAATGACTCCTTCGATGTCCTGTCAACACCACCTGGCGTTGAGGTCCGGGTGATTGGCGGCTTGGGCAGCGATACCATTAATGTCGGCGGTGATGTGGTCGGAACCGTCTTTGCCCAGGATGTCGAAGGCTCTAGCGGCGCCATCAATCACTTGGTCACTTCTGCGGACACGCGCTACAACGGAATCGTCACCGATGGCATCGACCTCAGCGTGGCTCGCCCAAATCAAGGCGTCTTGATTATCAATGAGAGCGCAGGCTTCACGGCCGTGACCGAGGGCGGGGCCGTTGATTCCTATACCATCGCCCTGCAACATGCGCCGACTTCTGACGTCTATGTCACCGTCTCTGCAGGGTCGTCGCCCCAGGAGGAGCAAGCCCAAGGCGCCGACTCGATCTGGGTTTCCGAGGATCCGAATCAATTCTACCGTCAATTTGTCGACCACTACGTGGCCGGTGCTCAGCCGATCTCGGTGCCCAAACGCGCGATTGTGTTGCACTGGGCGGCCGGTGAAACCGCGGCCAAGACCGTTTACGTCTATGCCCCCCACGACAACGTTGCCGAAGGCGATCGCGGCGTGGTCATCAGCCATAGCATCATTAGCGCCGATCCGACCTTCGACAATCAACGCGCTCGCTTCGTGGAGGTGGAAGTCCACGACGTGGATCAACCCGGTATCGTCGTCACTCCGATCGATCCGGCCACGGGCACGCCGGACAACCAGACCATCGTGCTCGAGGGAACGGCGCCGTACGGTTTTACTGACCAATACCGCCTCAGCCTGGCTAATCCGATCTCTAGCGGCACGGTCGCCATCGACATCGCACCTGGCGATCCGCGCGTGCAGCTTTCCAGCTCGGATTCGCGCTTCAGCGTCGTGACGCCTTGGACGCCCACGAGCGCCGGCGTCTATCGCCTCATTTTCGACTCCACAGCAGCGGGTTCTGCCGCTGCCCTGATCACCGTCACGGCGTTCAATGACTATGAGCCGCAGGATCCTCACACCACTTTCATCAAACACGCCGTTGATGCTTCCTTAACGACTAATGCTGCCTACTTGAATCCCGCCAACGGCGCCGTCCCACAGACCTTGTTCGTCAAAGTGCTCGATAATGACACTGCGGGTGTGGTCGTGATTCCGAGCAATGGTTCGACCGTGGTTAACGCCAGCGATCCTTCCCAAACGGACACCTACACCTTGCGGCTGACCAATGCGCCGACCGCCGACGTCCATATTTCGATTATCACTGACGGCCAGACCAACGTCGCCACCAGCCCGTCCGGCCCGGTGACCCTCGCGCCAATCGGAACCGCCGGCCACGGCCTGTTGACCGGCGCGATGACCTGGGACGGCCTCACTCGCACGCTGACACGCACCGACGGCAAGAGTTGGCTTGATGACGGGTTCCTGGGAGGGCAACTGATCCGGTTTAACGGTGCGACCAGCGGCGATGTCTTTAAGATACAGCTTATCCACAGCAGCGCGTCGGGGACGTTGGATGAATTGACACTGACTTCGAGCGGTTCTCCTTCGTTGAGCAACGGCACCGTCACGGTGAGAGAGTGGGCGCCGCAGGTCACTTTCGGCCCATCCAATTGGTGGTTGCCGGTCACCGTCACGGTGTCGGCCGATCCGAACTTTGCACTCCCTGCCGGCGTCGAAAACGTGAAGGTCTTCGGCAAGCGGTCACATCTGCTTGGTGGCTTGCAAGGACCGTTGGAGGTCGAAGGCGGTACCACCAGTGCCGATCGTTCACTGAAACCGGCAATCCTCCTCCCGGGCGAAACCAATGGACCGTTCTTTGGCATCGCGCCTCAGCCTTCCGAAGCAACCCAGATTGACGTCCTCAACGTCTATACCGACTCCAGCGTCGAGGATCTGACCGGGGCGATGACCTCCACGACCATTACCGGACTGAATATGTCCCCTGGATTGGACTATCGCGACTATGGCTTCAGCAGTACTGCCTTTGGCGAGTCGTTAGTCATTCCTGGCGGCATCTCCTTCGGTACGATCTCGATCGATAGCCATGGCAATTTTGTCACCGACGGCGCCACCAGCACCATTGAGGTGGTTAATGTTCTCTTGGGTCAGGGTAACGACACGTTCACCATCAGCGGTACGCTCCAGCCCGGCAAGGATTTCTCCACGGGAATCCCGTCTATCCACGGCGGCATCACCACGGTGCATGGCGGCGGTAATCAGCTTCTCCAGTTGACTGCGCCCGCGGATAATCCGTTTATCGTCACTCAAACCGGCGGGAATACGACCATTACGCGCGGCGACGGTCTGCCTTGGGCGAGCGGGTTCCAAATTGGCCAGACCATTCTGTGGGATGGGCAACAAGCTGGCCAGATTACCGCCGTCAATGGAGCTGCGCTGACGGTCAGCGGTACGCAAGTGCCGACCAGTGCGGACGGCCTGGCTCACGCTCTGGGCATTTACGATCCCAAGGGCAATGCCCGCAATGCCGTGCCGGATCCTTACACTGGTGCAATCACATCAAACAACACTCGAGTGGGTGGCGACACGATTGTTATCACCGGCGGGGGCGGGCCCGATTCGCCATTGGTGGTTTACGGCGATACCTCCCAGGACGGTGTTTGGTATCAGGGCGATCCGACTCATATGTCCGAGCACGACTTTGGTCCAAAGCCGTGGGGCACGCTGATCGGCAACGGCACGGCCGACTTTATCTTCCCACAGGCTGGGTTCTTCCATTGGTTTGGCAATGACGTGATTGATGCTCGTGGCTTGACCGGATTAGACAAGAACCACGTGGAGAAGCCCTTCGGGATCAACGCCTATGGCGGCCCCGGAGACGATACCATCTACGGCAGTCAAACGAGTGACCGCCTGGCGGGCGGCACGGGCGATGACTATGTCGAAGGCCAGGCTGGTGCTGACCTGATTTATGGCGATTCAGGGATGAACGTGGACGTTATCACTCGCGAGTTAACCATGGTGACCAGTCAGGCCGCAGTGACGCCTGGAACGTTCGATGTCCTCGATCATCTGCAGGCCGGCCATGACACCATTCTCGGGGAAGGGGCGGGCAGTGCCGCAAGCGATCCTCTAGGTGGCTTTGCTGACGTGATCTTCGGCGATCACGGAGTCGCGACGCAGGATGTGGCCGGCCCGCGCTTCACCTTCGTGGCTGGCCAGCCGAATACCCTTCCAACCTTAGATCCGCGCCCGCAACGAATTCAAACGGCGGGCTACATTACCAAGCTAGCCACGGTGGAATCGGCCAATGGCGTCTCGGACACGATCGACGGTGGCATCGGCAGCGACTACATTTTCGGCGGCTACGGCGGCGACACGATCACCGATCCAGGCGGCGAGAACGTCATTTTTGGAGACTGCGGCTACGTCAATTTTACCCTGGCCAACGTTTCTTCGCCGATTGACTCGATGGGGACCCTTGACCCCGGGTTGGGAGCGCCGAACCCCGACGCAAACGACACTATTGTCGCCGATCTGAGCGACGCGCAACATAGCGATATCGTCTTCGGCGGCAGCGGCAACGATACCATTACCCTCGGCAGCGGCCCCAACAACATCGTCTTTGGCGACAACGGCGAAATCCTGTCTGGAGCAACCGTGAACGGCACGGCCAACTTGAACTCGCCGCTGGACGGCCACTTCATCACTCTTGGCCAAATCGGCACAACCGACCCGGCCTATGGCGGCAATGACACCATCACGACCGGAACCGGCCGAGATATTATCTTCGGCGGTCCTGGCCAGGACACCATCACCGCTAACAGCGGCGAGGCTTCAGCCAGCCCCGACGGCAATAACATTGTCTTCGGTGATCAAGGTTTCATCGATTATGTCAGTTACGACCACGATCCGCGTGATATCGACGTGGTTTCCTCCGGCGACCTGATTCCTTTGGGCAACGGCATCAACGGGACCAACGACACTTCTTGGGCTCCAAACTCCGTGGACATCAATACCGGTGGCAACGACACTATCACCACGGGTTTGGCCAACGACATCGTCATTGGCGGACCCGGTAACGACACGATCAACTCGGGCGACGGCCAGGGCATCGTCTTCGGCGACAGCGGCCAGCTCATTTCTCTGCGGCTTAACTCCGCCGTGGGTTATAGCCCAACTAGCGAGTTCGCGGCGCATCCATTCTTGCTCAAGGACGTCCTGAGCCTGCAATCCAGCATGGATGGCGCTGATTGGATCACGGACGGCTCAGGCAATGACCTGGTTTTCGGTGGAGCCGACAACGACACGATCTTCTCGGGGGCGGGCAATGACATGGTCTTCGGTGCCTACGGCGAGGTCTACACGATCGTGCCAACTCTCCCCATCGTGGTAGCAGCCCAGTTCCCGGCAAAGGATCCGACTCTGGGCGGAACTCTCGAGTTCACCGCCGGAGTGGTCAATGGCAATCACTTCGTGGCGGGCGTTCTGGCTGGGAACCATGCGGCCGCAGGCATTGTCCTTGGCGGTGACGTTGGTTTGACACAGAACGCGGACCTGCAGGGTAATTCCGATAATGATTACATCGATGCCGGTGCCGGCAATGATGTGGTCCTGGGGCAACAGGGCAACGATATCATTTTTGGTGGTGCGGGCGATGACGACCTGATCGGGGGCAGCAATGTGGTCAGTGCCCAGGATGGCGTCGCAGGGGTCGCCACCGTTAGCGGTGCTCCTTCGGACGGCAACGTGATCGACGGTGGGGCTGGCAACGATGTGATCGCTGGCAACAATGCTATCATCTGGCGGCGATTCGACTTCCTCAGCCCGCGCTTCATCACGCTCAACGCGCCCACCATTTACAGCGCCTTAGCGGACATAAACTCCTCCGACATCGGTTCCAACCCGACGCTACGTGCCGATCCGAGGGGAGTCCTCCACCGCGACATCACTCTGCTGGATATTTCCTCTAACACCGACCCGTCCCGGTTCGGTAACGACGTGATCGCGGGTGGCGGTGGCGATGACGAGATCTTTGGCCAGAACGGCAATGACATCATTCAGGGCGACGCATCCATCGCACTCAACTCCGACCGCTCGTGGGCCAACATTGTCGGAGCGTATCGCCAAGCCGACGGCACTCTGTTCGTATCACCTTCGTTCGAGCACCCCGCCGCCAATGGCAATGATCCCAACGCCGATCCGACCGCTGATGGCAACGACTACATCGAAGGAGGGAGTGGCACCGATGTTATCTTCGGTAACCTCGGCCAGGACGACATAATTGGTGGCAGCTCCAACCTGTTTGGCCAAAGCGCGCCCGACCAGCGGGCGGACGCCAGCGATATCATCTTCGGCGGTGCCGGTGCCCGGTTGACGCAAGGCGATCTTGGTATTGGCGAGGATTCCACCACTGGCCAATTTGCGGATCACTCCAGCGACGCGGATTACATCCTCGGCGACAATGGGAACCTGTTCCGCTTGGTGACTCTGAGCAGCAGCAGCCCTACTGGGACCGCCTTCCTGACCTTTGTCTACGACTCCACGCCGGACATCGGCTCGGATCCAAACCATCCCTCCGTGCTCCAGTCGCGCGGCCCGGTACGGATTATTCCGCGGGCCTACCAGACTCTGGACTACACGCTTGGCCTGGCCAGCTCCAATGACTTCGGCGGGTCCGACCTGATCTACGGCGAGCGCGGCGACGATTTCATACACGGGGAGACAGGTAACGACGTGATCTATGGCGGTGCGGGCGACGATAACCTCATCGGCGGCACTGGCATGGATAAAATCTACGGCGGCACGGGGGGGGACTCAATCGTCGGCGACGATGGCCTGATCTTCAACAGCCGCAACGGCTTCGCCGAGCCGCTCTATGGCATTACCGTCCAGCAACAGCAGACGATCAGCCTGCCTGGCCCGTGGACAGGGGCGGTTATCAACATCGCTAACGAGCTCAAGACGATCGTCAACCTGCACATCGGCCACGGTCCCGACACCTACACGAACGGCTATGCCGACATCATCTACGGTGGGCTGGGCGATGATTTCATCCACGGTGGGGCCGGCGACGACGCCATTTCCGGATCGGAGGCGCTGCCCCAGTTTTACTACGACACGCGGCCTGTGAGTGCGGCTCCGTTCCAGTACAACCGGGATCTGTCGATCAACTACTGGGTCGATCCGGTTACCGGGCAGCAGAATCTGTTCTACGACGCCAATAATCCGCTCAAGAAGATCGTGGCTGCCAACGGCGACCAATTCATTCTCAATTTCAATAGCTTCGACTCCTCGGGCAAACTGATTGAGGACGGCAAGGATTGGGTCTATGGCGACGGCGGCAACGACGTCATCTTCGGTGGCACTGGCCAGAACCGGCTCTTCGGTGGTACCGGCGACGACTACCTGCAGGCCGATAACAACCTGAATACCAACGGCGGTCTGAACAATACCTCCGATGACGCCACCAATCCACAGGCCACTGCCGGAGCCGGCGACTTCGTCTACGGAGGGGACGGCCTCGACGTGATGATCGCCGACACCGGCTACGATCGCATGTACGACTGGGGTGGCGAATTCAATAGCTTCCTGGTGCCGTTCGCCCGCTTCGGCGAGCCCACCGTCAACCGTTCGCCGAACCCGCACATCATGGCGTTTCTCGAAGCCCTGTCGGCAGCCGGTGGTGCCGACTCGAACCTGGTGGACTCGACCCTCGTCGCGGGCAACGTCGAAGTCGCGCTGTTCGACCAGTCGAGCCCCCTGTGGCAGCAGAATCACGGTGGACCGCGTGACCCACAACCCGGCAATAACCCCAAGGGTACTTTCGATAATGCCGGATCGCCTGAAGACGACACCCTGCAGACGCCGCTGCAGACTGCTGCTGGCAGCACGCCAACTGGCCACCCGCCTCTCCACGGGAATCCGCCTCCGCCACCCAACACTCCGACGATCGCCATCCAGAAGGACATCAACGCCGTTGATCCGCTCAACCCGACGGCGGCCGAAGACGCCAACGACCCGAACAATCCGCGCCTGCTGCCCATTGGGACTAACGTGGTTTGGACCTACCTGGTGACTAATCCTGGCACGGTGCCGCTGACGATCAACTCCATCTCGGATGACTCGGGCACTCCGGCGGTACCGGGTGACGACTTCTCGCCCATCAAAGTCCTGCAAACGGGAACGTCCTACGACGTCGGCGATACCAACCACAATGGTCAGTTGGATCCAGGTGAGACCTGGTTGTATACCTCGGCTGGAGTCGTCAGCTACCAGGCAAAGGCTGGCCTCTACGGCAACACCGCCACTGTGGGCGCCACTGGCTCGGGCCAGACCGTCACGGCGATCGACTCGAACTACCATTTCGGGGCCAACACGATCCTTGGTGTTCAGAAGGACATCAATGCCGTCGACCCGCTGCACCCGACGGCGACCGAGGATGCCAACAACTCGAACAACCCTCGCCAACTGGTGGTCGGAACCAACGTCGTCTGGACTTATCTCTTGACCAATCCCGGAACGGTGCCGTTGAGGGTCAACTCCGTCACTGATGATGCTGGCACGCCGACGCTGCCAGCTGACGACTTCCACCCGGTATACGTCAGTGGCGACGTCAACAATAATCAGCTGCTCGACCCGGGTGAGACGTGGCTGTACACCTCGGCTGGCGTTGTCAGTTACCAGGTCAAGGCTGGTCTCTACGGCAACATCGCCACTACCAGTGCTCTTGGCACGAACGGCCAGACCGTCACAGCTTCCGATCCGAATTACCATTTCGGGACCAGCACGCCGCTCGTTCTGCAAAAGGACATCAATGCCGTCGATCCGCTGCATCCGACTTCCAGTGAAGACGCCAACGATCCGAACAGCCCGCGGCAGATGGTGATCGGTAGCAACGTCATCTGGACTTACTTGGTGACCAATGCAAGCGCGGCGACAATGACGATTAGCTCTCTTACCGACGACGCCGGCACTCCGGGCAATTTGGTCGACGATTTTCACCCTGCCTACGTTAGCGGCGACACCAACCATAACAACAAGCTCGACGCTGGTGAGACTTGGCTCTACACCTCGGCCGGCGTTGTCAGTTACCAGGTCAAGTCCGGCCTGTACGGTAACACTGCGACCGTAGTTGCCACGGCTTCCGGCAACCAGACGTTCAAGAGTTCCGATGCGAACTATCACTTCGGCACTACCACAATCCTCGTCCTGCAGAAGGACATCAACTCGGTCGATCCGCTCCACCCGACGGCGGCCGAGGATGCTAACGACCCAGCAAACCCGCGCCAACTAACGGTTGGCACCCCAGTCACTTGGACTTATCTGCTCACCAACCCCGGCTTGGTACCGTTGACGAATATCTCCATTACGGACGACGCTGGCACGGCGAACAACCCCGCCGACGACTTCCATCCTTCGTATGTCAGCGGCGACGTTAATAATAACCACAAGCTCGACCCGGGCGAAACCTGGCTCTATAGTTCGAATGGTGCCGTTTCCGTCACAACGGGTCAGCCCGTGCCGCTTTACACGGCCCAGGCCGGACTGTACGGCAACGTTGCTATCGCTTTCGCGACGGGGACCACCGGCACGACGGTCACGGCTAAGGACTTGAACTGGCACCTCGGAACCACTCCTTCCATCTCTGTCCGAAAGTTGACCAACGGCGTGTACTCCCCGACGGCGCCAGGCCAGTCGCTACCGGATGGCTCTCCAGTTATCTGGACATACGAGGTCACCAACCCGGGCGACGCGCCAGTGAAGGTTACCTCCATTCGCGACGATGCCGGCACTCCCAACAATCCAGCCGATGACTTTACGCCCGTGCCCGTCTTGCAAGCAGGGACCCGCTACAATGTTGGCGACACCAATCGCAATGGTCTTCTGGACCCTGGTGAAGTGTGGAACTATACCTCGGCGGGGGTTAATACCGGCTCCCCAATCGTCTGGAGCCAGGTTTGGCAGGCTGTCTACGGCAATACGGACACCAGTGGAGCTGGTGCGACACCCGGGTTTGTCGTCGATCCCGTTGGCACTCCCAATAGTTTTGCGGATAACATCTTCACCAATGGCGGCTCCAAGGACATTTCAAGCATTACTCAATGGCAGTGGAAGCTGCAGATGCCACAGGACAAAGATGACATCGAGAACGCCTTCGGCACCGCGGTCGCCAATGCGGCCAACGGTGACACTTTGCTCATGGGGGGCGTCGATCGCTACGCCGCCAATGGTGATTCCACCGTAGGCTTCTGGTTCTTCCAGAACCCAGTGAGCGCCAAGGCCGATGGGACGTTCAGCGGGATCCACACCGACGGCGACCTGCTGCTGGTAGTTGACTTCAGCGTCGGCGGCTCCAACCCCACGGTTGGGCTCTACCGCTGGGTAGGTTCGGACGCCACCGGCAGCCTCACGCCGATCGCTAACGTTCCCTCGGGGGCTACCTTCGCCAACGTCAACGGCGGGCCAGTGTCCGTTCCCTGGAGTTTCATCGACAAATCCGGCTTCACCTCGCCGCAGGCGGGCGAGTTCCTCCAGGCGGGCGTGGATCTTAACGCCCTGTTTGGCGTTAACGTGCCGCGCTACGTGAGCTTCCTGACCGCGACTCGTTCGTCCACTTCGCCCAATTCGACACTCTCCGATTTTGCCCTTGGTGGCGTGAATACGATTGGCCTGTTCTACAAGGTGCAAAGCGGCCAGTACAGTAACACCGTCACGGCTGTTGGTGTGGACCAGGGGACGGGCAGCACCGTCTCAGCCAAAGACACAAGCTTCCTGTTTGGGTTGTATACGGCTCCGATCGCTGTCAATGACACAGGCACTACCTACAAGAACACGCCGACCACCCTGGCGATACTCTCCAATGACTCGTCTTCCTCCGGCAATCCCCTGTTGATCACGGGCTTAACGCAGCCGGTGTCGGGCACGGTGGTGCTGAATGGCAATGGCACCGCCACCTATACGCCCAAACCTGGCTTTGCAGGCACTGACACCTTCAGTTACAAAGCGAGTGACGGTTTGGGTGCTTCCAATGTGGCAACAGTGACCGTTTCGGTTCTCAACCGGGCCCCTTTGGCCGTTAATGACGCTGCTTCGGTGAATCAGGGCAAAACCACCACCATATCCGTGATGGTGAACGATTCGGATCCTGACGGCGATCCGATCAACGTCGTGGGATTGACTGTCCCCGCTAACGGAACCGCAGTGCTAAACTCGAATGGCACGGTCAGTTATACCCCCAAGAGCGGCTTTGTGGGCACCGACACTTTCACCTATCAGGTCACTGATGGCGCCGCCACCTCAAACCCCGCCACTGTCACCGTCCAAGTGATCGCCAACACGCCGCCCGTGGCGGCCAACGATAGCGCGACGACCACCAAGAAGGTGCCCGTCACCCTCACCGTTCTGGGGAACGACACCGATGCCAACGGCGATGCGCTGACCGTGACCAACCTCACGCAGCCGACTTCCGGGAATGTGGTCCTGAATGCTAATGGCACCGTAACTTATACTCCGAACACCGGCTTCGTCGGGACCGACACCTTCAGTTATCGGGCCTTTGACGGATTGGCCTATTCGAATGTAGCTACGGTCGGCGTGAAGGTGAACAACCAGGCACCGGTTGCCGTGGCTGATTTGGCTAACGCGACCAAGAACACCTCCCTCACGATCGCGGTCCTGGCTAACGATCACGATCCGGATGGTGACGTCCTCACCGTATCCACCGTTAGTCAGCCGACCTGGGGTACGCTTTTCCTCAACGCCAACGGTACCATCACCTTCACACCGAAGAAGAATTTTACCGGCACAGACACTTTTACCTACAGCATCACTGACAGCTTGGCGGTATCCAACACCGTAACGGTCACGATCACGGTGACCTAGTCGGGTATTGGCACACTCGTTTGACGGCGCTTATCCCGTACGGTCATAACTCTCATGCGGCTAGTGGGTAAAGATCTCAACCAACCTCACGGCTGCTCTCGCGTCTGGATTTGACGAGTGGATTCACGCTAAAAACGCGAGTTGGAGTGGCCGAAGATGGCGGTGGTCCGCTCGTTTACAAGCTGTTAAAGATGAGGATATTGCGCGCCTGGCTCTCGACTGCAGCCGGAACCTCACCGTGAGAGCCGGTTGTGAAACCAAGAGATCTCAATTCGCGTTTTAAGGTTCCCCGGTTCCGTCCTCCGCTCTCGGAAAAACAATCATGTTCCCTTTGCCTTGGCGATTTCTTTCACCGTGAAATGAACAACGTAATGGTTAGCAGCCGTAGTACTGATGCTTCGCCGATCAAGATCCTTCTCGAAAGGCACTCCTCTTCCACGGACTGATGCCGCCTTTCCAGATTGGGGATTTCCAGAGGGTCGAGGTTCGGGGTTCCTTGGCTGCCTTATTTGCGCGGTGCCGCTGGTTCGCGATCGAGGTGGAACTTGTGAAGGAAGCGGTGAAAGACCGGCGCCAAAACGACGCCGGTGACGGTTATGAAGGTGAGGCCGCTAAACAAGGCGTAGAACGAGGCGAACAGTTTACCGCCGGTCGTCTGTAGCTGGGCGACGGGTCCCATGCCTGAAAGGATCATTGAGGCGTTGAGTAGGGCGTCTAGCCACGGCAGGCCTTCGAATTGATGATAACCGCATATTCCCAGCCCTAGAGCCGCGAAAAGAATAGCCAAGGCGATGCCGAGATGGCGGGAGATGCGGCGGTAGTAACCTTTTTTCGATAAAAGGGGTTGATGACGAGCTTCGAACATGAGTCCGCACCAGCAATGTGCGTGCCGACGGAGGCGGGCAGGGGTTGGATTCATTCGGTTCGTGACAGACTGATCCCATGCGTGTCAAAGATTATGTGGCGTAATGACGCCCCGAGGCGCATGCGCCATGTCGCACTATCACCAGTTTGTTCATGATTATGAAACGCATAACATTCTGTATCGCTCGTTCTCCTGTCGTCGCTGGCCTGGGTCTGGCGTGTTCTGTCGTCGCGGGATCTGCTCTGGCCCAGACGGCGGCCGCCAGCCAAGGCGCAGAGGGAAACCAGGCTCCGTCGGTCCAAATGATTGTCGAACGCCACGTGAAGGCCGTCGGCGGCTCGGCCTTGCTCGAGGGGACCAAGTCGATAGTGATGAAGGGCACGGGAAAGGAAGGGGAGGCGGAGATTCAGCTTACCATCACGGCCGCGCCGCCGGGCCGTTGCCTCTTGGCAGGCGAGGTCAAGGAGTTCAACTTTCGCACCGGTTGTGATTCGGACGGCGTGTTCTGGCGCCAGGACCCGAGTGGCGCACGCGAAATGAACTCGGCGGAGTCTGCCCGGGATGTGACCGAAATGCTGTTCAGTCTTAATCCATTTGTCATCGTCCACTGGAAGGAATTGGGCTTCACTCTGGAGTCTGCTGGCTCGGAGACCTTGGACGGCAATCCGACTCTGGTCGTGAACGCAGCCCGTCAACAAGGAGCGGCGGTCCCGCTCTATTTCGACGCCCGATCCGGGCTGCTTGCCGGCGTGGGAGAGAGCCGTCTCAGCGACTACCGCGACGCCGGCGGTTGGAAAGTCCCTTTCAAGTTGCGATCGGGTAAAGGCCTCCAAATCACGATCGCCGAGGCCAAGCTGGACACCCCTCTACCTGCCGATACCTTCGCGAAGCCCGCCGGAGCCAGCCCCGCGCCGAAGTTCGCCTACGAAACCCATCTCTCGCCCGCCCAGACGTTGTCTTTGGTGCGCCGCCCGCAAGCGGCGAATTTCAACTTCGGCCCCGTTCGCCAGTTGGCGCATTACAAACCGGAGTCGCAGGATCCGTTCCAGATCGATCTTCGGAGCCGCGACGTGTCCGGGCTCGACCTCTCCGGGCGAGTGTCCGATCTGGTGCAGGCGAGCTTTGACGATCGCACCAAATGGCCCGCAGTGCTGCCGACGGGGTTCGAACCCGCTAGGCTCGCGGAGCTGGGCCGAAACCCCGGTCTTGGAGTTCGGCAACTCCATCGCCGTGGCATCACGGGCAAAGGAATCGGGATCGGGATCATTGATCAACCGCTGTTGGTGGACCACGTCGAGTACCGCGATCGGCTTCGTTTGTACGAGGAGATCCACGTCATGACCGCCGAACCCAATGCGGCCATGCATGGCGCGGCCGTCACCTCGCTCGCCGCCGGCAAGACGCTTGGTGTCGCGCCCGAGGCTGAAGTTTACTTCATCGCCGAGACCCACGGCGAGGTTAAGGAGGGCAAGTTCGACTGGGATTTCAAGCCCCTAGCTCAGTCGATTGAACGGCTGCTCGAGGTCAACCGTCAGCTGCCGCAGGAGAAGCGTATTCGGGTGATCTCGATCTCGGTCGGCTGGTCCCGTGGTCAGACGGGCTTCGCCGAGGCCAATGCCGCGGTGGAACACGCGACCAAGGAAGGCGTTTTTGTGATTTCGACGGCGCTTGAGCAAACCTATCACCTGGCGTTTCATGGGTTAGGCCGAGAGCCCTTGGCAGATCCCGATGCCTTCGAGTCTTACGGGCTCGGGTCCTGGTGGGCTCAGTCGTTCCTCGATGGCTCCAGGCGTTTCGCTCCTGGCCAACGGCTGCTGGTTCCGATGGATAGTCGCACCACTGCGAGCCCAACCGGGCCTGAGGACTACGTTCACTACTCGGCCGGCGGTTGGAGTTGGTCGGTGCCTTACCTCGCGGGTCTCTACGCTTTAGGTTGCCAGGTGCGGGCGGACCTGACGCCGGCCTTGTTCTGGGACACGGCGCTGAAGACGGGCAGGACCGTGAAAGTATCCCATGGCACGGAGACTTTGGAGCTGGGCACTGTTGCCGATCCGGGGGCCTTGATCGAGGCCTTGCGGAAGCCAGGCACTTGATTAAGTCGGCTTCCGGACGCAGCATTTAGCCTCTGGAAGCCAATGCATAAATCTACACCGAACACCTTGTTGGCACTGGGGGTGATGGGCGCGTTAGGGATTCTGCTCCTTGCTGGCTGCACGTCCGAAGCACCTGGCGCTCAGGCGGGAGTCCAAAACAATCCCCGGACTGGAAAGGTGTCCGTGAAATCGCCGGACGGCACCATCGAGATGTCGATCCACGCCAATGGAGCCTTGACCTATTCGGTATCCGTGGACGGGAAGGTGGTGTTGGTCGATTCCAGATTGGGGCTGAGATTTGGCGACGGAGCGGTCATCGGACTAAACGCCCGGTTTGCCAAGGCTGCGCGCGGCCAAGTCGCCACGAGTTGGGAAAACAAAACAGGCAAGCGCCGGATTGTGAGGGACCACCACAATGAACTGCGCTTGTCTCTGGTAGAACAATCGGGCCGGCCATTCGAGTTTTGGGCGCGGGTCTTCGACGATGGAATTGGCTTTCGATATGTTTTGCCGAAGACACCGGATGCCGCCTCGCAAGATTTTGTCCTCGAGGAGGAACTCACCCAGTTCTCGTTTCCTGAGAATGATCTGTGCTACGCGGGCGAAAACGAAAACACGGGCAAGACGCAGAATCCCGTTGGATATCTCGGTTCACAGGAATCGGAATACAAACCGATGCACTTGGGCGATCTGCCGACCGACCAGGTGCGGATGGTGCCGTTGCTGGTCAAGACCGCGGCAGCGTGGGTCGCAATTACGGAGAGCGATCTCTACGATTGGGCCGGCCTGTGGGTGAACCGTGCCGCCGCGAAGGGCAGCGGGGCCGCTGTGACTCTCGCAGCTCGACTTTCGCCCCGGCCAGACGGGCACGGCTTGGTGAAAGCCAGTTTCCCGCACAAGTCGCCCTGGCGCACCCTCTTCATTGCACGGCAACCGGGCCGGCTCATTGAGAGCGATTTGGTTCTTAACCTGTCGACCCCGTCCGTGATTGCGGACACGTCGTGGATAAAACCCGGCATCGCCTCATGGGATTGGTGGTCGCAAGTCAGTCGACCCGGCACGGTGGCGTACCGGGAGCTCATCCAGTTTTCCGCTGAAATGGGTTGGCCGTACACCTTGCTGGATGCGGGATGGAGCAGCCGCGCCGGCATCACGGAACCAAACGCTTCGGTGAACATGGACGAGGTGCTGGCCTTTGCGAGGGAGAAGAACGTCCGCCTCTGGTTGTGGCTGCATTGGACAGGTGTGGACCGTAACGACGCTTATCAGGAGGCGTTTGCCCTGTATGAAAAGTGGGGGATCGCCGGTGTGAAAATTGATTTCATGAACCGGGACGACCAGGAGATGGTCAACTGGTACGAGAAGATCACGAAGGCCGCCGCCGAGCACCATTTGATGGTGAACTTCCATGGGGCCTTTAAACCCACCGGCATGATCCGCACCTATCCCAACCAAATCACTCGCGAGGGCATTTTAGGGAACGAATATAACCGATGGAGCGCGCGGGTGACGCCGGAGCACAAGACGACCTTGCCCTTCACCCGGATGCTAGCTGGCCCGGCGGACTTTACTCCGGGCGGTTTCCTGAACAGGCCACTTGACCAGTTTCAGTTCAACGTCAAACCCACGCAGGTGCAAGGCACGCGTTGCGCGGAACTGGCGCTGTTCGTCTGTCTGGAGAGCCCGGTAGTAAACGCAGCGGATCACCCCAGCCACTACCGGGATCAACCCGGAGTCGATTTCCTGAAAACCGTGCCCACGGTCTGGGACGAGACTCGTGTCCTCGATGGCGCAGTCGGTGAACACCTGGTCATCGTGCGTCGGAACGGCGACCGGTGGTTCCTGGGCGCCCTCACTGACCGCAACCCCCGCGACCTTTCGGTGAAGCTGGACTTCCTACGTCGAGGTTCGTGGAGGCTGAAACTCTGGAAGGACGCTCCCGACAGCGGAACGGTCGGTGAACATCTGGTGACCGAGGAGAGGGCGGTAACCGCGGCGGATGGACTGGCGTTGCATCTGGCTCCCGCTGGCGGTGCGGTGGCGTGCTTTGAACCCGCTCCTCGCCGCTGAACGGCTTTGGGAACTGCAACGGGGGGTTCCTGACCTCGGTGGCCGCGCCGGCTGGGCAGGAGAATAGCCGACAATTACGGTACTTACGAAAGAAATGCAGAAACGCACGTTGCCAGGGTGAGGTGGGGTGGAGAGTCGTACCGCCGATTCCAGCCACCGCGTCCGGAGGAGCGGCGGGCAAATGGTGTGGCTCGCGTCTCATGCGTTGACACCGTAGCCCAGGTTGAGTTACGAATCAATCATAAATATGATTGAGTTAAATTACCATTAGGAACACCCCGGTGAGAGAGCTCCGGACCAGGCTCAGGTGATGGCTGGACCTTTGACATTACTGCCTCCGAGGGCGGGCGCTGCTCCCAACGTGGGGTGCGGCCGTTCTCGACCGCGAGTACGGAATCAGATGCAACGTCCAAGAAGGAAAGGAGGAGGTAGCGAGGCTGCGGGCGGCCGCCAAACAGCTCAGTCAGGTATCGCATCCTCTCCATCAAGGCGGTGTAGCGCAGTGATTTCGTCGATGGTGAAATCGAACTGGAATCCACGCAGGCGGAGGCGCGGATTGGATTGGGGGTTGGTGACCGCCAGTTCGAGTAACCCGGTGAACGGGCGGTCAAAGTCACGGAGTGTGATCTGGACTTTGGCTCCGATCGGCACGCCGAATTTGCGGATAAGCTCGGCCCGGTATGCGGCCTGTTCGGCCTGCCAATGTCGGTAGCCGGATTCGGAGCCGAAGAACCGGAGGTCGGGTTGAGATGACATGTGTTCCGGTAGTCAGGATTCCAGATTCCTGGTGATTTGAAAGAGGGATTTGGCGGTGCCAGGAGGGTGCGAGTTGACTCAAATTAAAAGACACCGGGGGAGCTAAGCTGAGGGGAGGCAAAAGGGGTCGTTGACTCACGGGAAAAAGACACCGGGAATCGGTGTGGATGAACATGAGCCAAGAG
>Ga0265314_10000084_pt1 | contig 143039 bp, 102 predicted proteins | sample 4126metaG_FD_203106 | JGI IMG/M metagenome (GOLD analysis project Ga0265314, IMG submission 203106) | Rhizosphere microbial communities from Carex aquatilis grown in University of Washington, Seatle, WA, United States - 4-1-26 metaG | ecosystem: Host-associated > Plants > Roots > Rhizosphere... | reverse complement strand
GCGAGAAGTTGGGCCCAACGATCCCCGCCCAACAATCCCTGCTCTTGCGCCAGAACAAAAACTGCACCAATATCGAGGCCAACTAGCGCCGCGTTTTAGCAGCCCACACGGCGTGTGCCTACTACTTTCACCTGTCCCACGGCCCGCTTCACAACCCTCACGAGTTCCGCTACGTGGATCTGCTGTTATCCGGCCGGGCAGGCGGTTACAATCGTCACCTGGAAACTGTAACTGCCCGTGAGGACGCTTTCTTGCCATGATCACAAACCGCGCCCGATCGTTTGCCCTGCTCGCCGGTCCAACCCTGTTGGTAGTTGCGGCGCTCGGAGTACAAGCCGATGAAGTCGATTATTTCCGCCGCGGCGGCGGCGTGGCGGCTGACGACGAACAGCCGCTTGTTGGAAAACTCGAAGACGAACAACTCCTCTGGCGCATGCCGCTGCCCCCAGGCCACTCGACACCGTGCGTCTACGGCGACGCGATCTACTTGACCACCTTCGAGAACGACGAGCTCGCCACGCTGGCCCTCGACCGCCGCACCGGCCGGACGTTGTGGCGGCAGGTCGCGCCGGCCGAGCGGATTGAGCCTTACCACGAGACGAGTAGTCCGGCTGCCGCGACGCCGGCCTGCGATGGCCAGCGAGTTTACATTTTCTTCGGGAGCTACGGGCTGCTCTGTTATGACCTTGAGGGCGGGTTGGTCTGGGCCAAGCCAATGGGGCCGTTCCAGGACGAGTTCGGTGCGGGCAGTTCGCCGATTTTGGTCGACGGCAAGCTCATCATCAGCGGCGACCATGACGTCGATAGCTTCGTGATGGCGGTCGATTGCATGACAGGCGACACGCTGTGGAAGACCGACCGCGAGGGCTTCACGCGCAGCTATTCAACGCCCGTCGTCTGGGACGCCGACGGCCAAAAGCAGATCGTCGTGGCCGGCGCCTTGCAACTCGTCGCCTACGACGCCAATGACGGACGCAAATTGTGGTGGCTGAACGGGCTGGCCCGAATCGTCAACACCACTCCCGCGCAGTCCGAGGGGCTGTTGTACGTGGCCACCTGGTCGCCCGGCGGAGATACCGATGCGCGGCTGGCGATGGACCCCTGGTCCGACGCCGTCGCCAAGTGGGACAAGGACGGCGACGGCAAACTGGTGCGCGAGGAAGTGCCGGACGCGGAAGTGCTCGACCGCTTCTTTCGCATCGACCTTAATCAAGACAAGGGGCTGGACGAGGCCGAGTGGAAGAAGTATGCCCGCGTCTTCGAGCTGGCGCAGAACACGCTCTTGGCCATCCGGCCGCAAGGCACAGGCGATCTCACCGGCTCGGCTGTCGTATGGGAATACAACAAGGGTTTGCCTTACGTGCCCAGCCCGCTAGTTTATCAAGACCTGCTCTTTATGGTCAAAAACGGCGGCATCCTGACCTGCTTGGAGGCGGCAAGCGGACGCATGCTCAAACAGGTTCGGCTGGCGGGTAACGACAACTACTATTCCTCGCCCGTCGCCGGTGACGGCAAGTTGTACCTGGCCAGTGAGAACGGAGTGGTCAGCGTGTTGCGCGCCGGGTCCAAGTGCGAGTTGATCAGCTCGCGAGATTTCCAGGAGCGGACCGTGGCCACGCCCGTGATCGCCGACCGCAAGCTCTATTTGCGGACGGAAAAGGCGCTGTACTGCTTTGGAAGTCGATGAATTGCGTTGAGGTGCGCCAGCCCATGGGGGGCCGAGGACCCTCGTGCCAAGGTATCGGACCTTGACGATTCCATGCGAGGCATCTTTTCCAAAGACCGGATCGTTGCTGCTGCCAGCTTCAATCGCTGGCGCGTGCCGCCGGCTTCGATGGCGATTCATCTTTGCATCGGCTCGGTCTACGCCTGGAGCGTCTTCAACCCGGCTCTGACAAAGGTCGAAGGGGTCGTGGCCAGTGCCGCGGACGATTGGTCATTGAAGCAAGTCGTCTGGGTCTTCACCGTCGCGATCGCCGTGCTGGGCCTGGCAGCGGCGTTCGCCGGTAAGTGGCTTGAGCGTGTCGGGCCGCGCGTGGTGGGCACGGTGTCGGCGGCGTGCTGGGGCGGCGGTTTTCTGCTGGGCGGGCTGGGAATCCACCTGCACGTGCTATGGCTCTTGTACCTCGGCTATGGTGTGTTGGGTGGCGTTGGGCTCGGATTGGGTTATGTCTCGCCCGTCAGCACGCTGATCCGCTGGTTCCCCGACCGCCGAGGCATGGCCGCCGGTATGGCGATCATGGGCTTCGGCGGCGGCGCCATCATCGCTACTCCGTTCAAGGAACGACTGATCGTTTACTTCTACCAGGCCCCGCATTACGTGGGGACAGAGGAGCAGGCGAATCTCGCGACCGACGGCGGCCGACGTTTTGCGATCGCCAACGGCCAGCGCCGCGAGGTCGTGGTCGTGGCCGAAAGCGAGGTCGAGAAGATGCTTGTGCCCGGCAAAGCCGGCGTCTACCTGGTCGGGACGGGGAGGACCGGCGTGGCACAGACGTTCTTCGTATTGGGGGCGACCTATTTTGTCGTGATGGTCGCCGCCGCGTTTTCGTTCCGCATCCCGGCGCCTGGTTGGCAGCCGGAGGGCTGGAAGCCGAGTGAAAACACAGCCCGCCACAAGCTGATCAGCAATGATCACGTTGGCGTCGACCAGGCCCTCAAGACGCCGCAATTCTACTTACTATGGATCATGCTGTGCTTGAACGTCACGGCAGGCATCGGTCTGTTGAGCGTGGCAAAGACCATGGTGACTGAGATCTTCGGTTCGTCGTTCGGGCGGCTGGTTCCCGCCGACTTCGCCAAGACCTACGTGATCCTGACGGGATGCTTCAACATGCTCGGGCGATTCTTCTGGGCCAGCGCTTCCGACTACCTCGGCCGCCGGCGGACCTTTACCATTTACTTTGTGCTCTCGATGGCGCTCTATCTTTCGATTCCGTTCATCGCCGGCCAGGCGAGCGCGTCGCCCTCGCTCACGTGGCTGGCGGCCTACTGCGCGTCGACGCTCGCGATCATGACGATGTACGGAGGCGGCTTCGCGACCATTCCCGCATACATCGCGGACCTCTTCGGAACTCGCTACGTCGGCGGCATCCACGGGAGGTTGCTTACGGCGTGGAGCGTTGCCGGCGTCGTGGGACCATGGGCACTCACTTCGCTACGCGAGCGTTCGATGGCCGCCGCGATCGCTGAGCTCGCCGGCGCGGTCGATCCAGCGGCCTTCGCCGCCAGGTTCGGTGCCCCGCTCTCCGATCTGGACGCCTTGGTCTCACAAAAAACCGTGACCGTGGCAAAGCTGATGGAACTGGCCCCCTCAGGCTCAGCCGACCCAACGAGTACCGTCTACAACTCGACGATGTACTTGATGGCGGGGCTGCTGGCGATCGCGCTCGTTGCCAATGCGCTCGTGCGGCCGGTTAACCCGAGGCACCACATCGGAAGTTAACGACTCGATTGCCGCCACGTGGACTTGCCGGATGGCGCCTTGGGCGCTGACGGCTGCACTTGCGAGGTCGATGAGACGTAACCTCTCTCCGACGATTCGACATGCACGGCGCGCCGAACCGGTCGAAACGTCGTGCGACTGTCGTCGGGGGCGATCAGCCGCGGCTCGGTGGCTGGCCCGCGGCGCGAGTCCTTGTTGAGATCCAGATCGGGGATCGGTTTGAGCCGGCTCTCGTCGGTTGCTCCCGTGTCGGCGCCGTTCTGGAAGGTTTGGACCGGTGCCGAGCTGTTCGACGCCGGCACTCCCGTCGTCGATGGGCTGGTGATCGCGCCACGGTAGTAAGGCTGCGTCACCGGGGCGGGTGAGAAGGTCGGCGAATAGGCCGGTGTCCCGCCGCCGCAACTCGAGCAGCCCGCCGGCGCGGCGTAACCCACGGTGTTCACCGCGGGGTACGCGACGACAGGCGGATTCGAGTAGACGATGCGGTACGAAACGTATGGCACTTGCCGGGCTTGCGGGAGGTAGGCGGTCACCGGGCGCATGGTCGTCACGGGGCAGCCGGTGCAACGATCGGCGACCGTGACCGGTTGATAGACCGTGGTCGGCACGTTGACGTACTGTGTGCGGTAGCAGGTTTGCGGCACGTAACTGACCTGCTGCGGTTGGCAACCACAGGGATCGGCGGCGTAGCTCGCGTAGGTCGGCGTGGCGACCGGCACGGCGGCGGTCTTGGGGGCGCAGCAACCGTTCTTGAACCAATGGAAAATGGCCTGGCTTTCGGCGGGCGCGGTCAAGAGCGCCGCGGTTACACCGAGCGCCACGGTCGTGTTCCGTAAAGTTCGATTCATCATGTTCTCACTCCGGGCCTGGGCCGATTCGTCATCTGGTTCCGGTACCGCCGAGTTCCCACGCGACAATCGCGCAGTGAAACGGGCAGTGTCGTTAGCGTGCAACTTCAGTAAATCTCATTTGGCCGGTGGATGTCAAGCAAACTCGACGGCCCACGCGACATTTGGTTGTGAATGACTTTCAGGTCGACTTTAGCGATGATAGCGGTCACGCGGACTGGGTACGGACTGCGACGCGGGACCGTGTCGCTATCTTGAGACAACGCTTGAACAAGCGTAGGTCAGAAATTCAATCGTGGCGAAGAAAACCTGGTCGCTTTCGTCGGGGTCGGCTGCCGTCTCATCAGAGTTTCCCAAACCACCTGCACGGCACCACAAACTGGCAGGTCGTCGTTGACCGGGCCCAATCCGTTATGGACCCACGGATCAACTGTACACCACTTTGCGCCCCCCGGTGGACTTCCGGCGTGAATTCGCTAAGGTGGATCGACATATTTCGTCCGCCGCACACCCGCAAAGCTCGCAAACCATGCGATTCATCGACCTCGTGATCCGCAACGTCCTTCGCCGCAAGGTGCGGTCGATGCTGACTGGCATCGGCGTAGCCGTGGCCGTGGCGACGGTCGTCACACTTCTGGGCGTTTCGACAGGTTTGCAACGTTCGGCCAGCGACGCGTATCACAGGCATGGCGTCGACCTGATGGTGGTTCGGGCAGGAACCGCTCAACGCGCTAGCGGCAGCCTCGAAGCGCGGGTTGCAGACCGTCTGCGTGAATTGCAGGGGGTGACCGATGTCACCCTCAGTCTGACTGACGTGGTCTCGCTGGGCGAGGGTGTCAGAGGGGTGCTCGTCCACGGCTGGCCGGCTGAGTGCCGCATGCTCGACAACCTCGCCATCAGCGATGGTCGGCGGCTGCTGGCAGATGACCATGGGCGCGTCCTGCTGGGCAGCGTTTTGGCGCACAATCTCCACAAGCGCGTCGGCGAGGTGCTCAAGATCGAGTTGAATCCTTTTGAGGTGGTGGGTATCTTCGACAGCTCAAACGTGTTCGAAGGTGGCTCGGCGGTGGTCCTGCTCGACGACTTGCAGAAACTGATGGACCAGAACGGCCAGGTCAGCGAATTTCTTGTTGCACTGGACTCCGAAGAAGCTCGCAGTCAGGACGGCCTCGACCGCCTGTGCGCGGAGATCAAGGATCTGCGCGACGGCAATGACAAACCGCTGGGACTAGCCGCCATGCCCACCGAGGAATACGCCAGCAAGAGTTTCGAAGTGAGCATGGCTCGTGCCATGGCCTGGGCCACCTCGACCATCGCTCTGGCGATCGGGTGCGTGGGGATGCTCAATACCATGGCGATGTCGGTGTTGGAACGCACTCAGGAGATCGGCGTGCTGCGCGCGATCGGCTGGCGGCGCTCGCGGATCGTGCGAATGGTCCTGTCGGAAGCGTGCATCTTGAGTCTGGCCGGGGCGGGGTTGGGCAGCCTGGCGGCCGTCGTGATGGCGCGCATCCTGGCGGCGATGCCCTCCGCGCAGGGCGCGCTCGATGGCGACACACCCCCGTCGATTGTCGCGCTCGGGTTCACGGCGGCGTTCGTGCTGGGGCTGGCGGGAGGTTTCTTTCCGGCAATTCGTGGGGCGAATCTGCGACCGACCGAGGCATTGCGTTATGAGTAGTGCTGATGGAAACTCCGCCGCACACGAGGTCCTGCTGCGAGCGGACCACATCAGCCGCGTTTACCCCGATGGGGCCGTAACGGCGCTGGTCGATGTGTCGCTTGAAATCCGCCGTGGCGAGTACCTGGCCATCATGGGGCCCAGCGGCAGCGGCAAGTCGACGTTGCTCAACCTGCTCGGAGCGCTCGACACGCCGACCTCGGGCGAAGTGTTTTTCGATGGCCAATCGCTGGCACGCCATCCCGACCTGGACCGTTTTCGCTCCGAGAAGCTTGGCTTCGTTTTCCAGTCGTTCAATCTGCTGCCTACGCTGACCGCCGTCGAAAACGTGCAAATCCCCATGTTCGAAGGTCGCCTGTCGGCCGCCGAGCGTGCCAGAAAGGCCGTCAAGCTGCTGGAATCCGTCGATCTGGCGCGCCGCGCGGGTCACCTGCCTGGCCAGCTTTCCGTGGGTGAACGGCAGCGAGTGGCCATCGCACGCGCGTTGGCCAACGACCCCGCGTTGCTTTTGGCCGACGAGCCCACTGGAAATCTCGACTCGCATTCGGGCGAGGACGTCTTGGCCCTGTTCGACAGGTTGCACCGCGATCAAGGGATGACTCTGGTGGTGATCACTCATAGCCGCGAGGTGGCGGACCGAGCGGGGCGAATCGTTTGGATTCGCGACGGTCGAATCTCGACCGCCGATGCCGCGACGTCGCAGAGCAAGGGAAACGTGCCATGTGGTTCCTGACCTTCATCGGTAAGAACCTCTGGCGGAGGCGCACCCGTTCGCTGCTGACGATCGTCGGCGTCGCTCTGGCGATCGCGGCCGCGGTCTCGCTGGTCGGAGTGGCGGTTGGCTTCGAGCGTACGTACCTCGATATCTATCGGGGTCGCGGTGTCGACCTGGTGGTACAACGCTCGGGCCGCAGCGAGCAGCTCAACAGCGGGCTCGACGAATCGCTGGGCGATTCGATGCGGGCTTTGCCAGGCGTCAAGGAAGTCATTGGGGGAATCGTCGACGTCGTCTCCTTCGAACAGCACGACCTGTGGTACGTACTCGTCAACGGTTGGGCCGCCGATGTCCGCCTGTTCGAAGATTTGAAGTTACTTTCCGGCCGGCAACTGCGGGCCGGCGAACGGGGCAAAGTGATGCTGGGTAAGGTGCTCGCGGCGAACCTGGGAAAGGGCGTGGGCGACACTCTGGAGCTCTTCGGTCAGGATTTCAAGGTGGTCGGCGTCTACGAGAGTTTCAACGTTTACGATAACGGTGCCGTGATCTTGCTGCTGGATGAGCTACAAACGCTGACCGATCGGCCGCACCAGGTAACCGGCTTTACCGTGCAGGCCGATCGCGAGAGTGGCAACGTCGACTTGGAACGCCTGCGCAAGCAGATCGAGGACTTGCAGCCGGGAATCAGCGCGTTGCCGACCACCGAGTTCATTGCCAATGTGAACCAGATCAAGATGGCCCGCGCCACATCGTGGGTGACCTCGACGATTGCCCTGGTCCTGGGCGCGATTGGCGTTTTGAACACGATGATCATGTCGGTCTACGAGCGGCGCAGGGAGATCGGCATTCTTCGTGCCGTCGGTTGGCGGCCGCGCCGGGTGGTACGAATGGTCCTGGGCGAATCGTTGTTATTGACCCTCGGCGGGGCGGTGGTCGGCTCTTTGGCGGGCGTGGCGATCACAAGGTTTTTCAGCCATTTGCCTGTCACGTCGGGCATTGTCCAGGGAAGCATTGACCCGGACGTGATCGCCCAAGGCTTCGCCATCGCGCTCGGAATGGGGTTGGCCGGGGCCGTGTATCCGGCCTACTGGAGCACTCGGTTGCGGCCAGTCGAGGCGCTGCGCGCCAAGTGACTCAATGCCCGACCTGTTTTTCCAAGGTTGGATCGGGCTGCCAGAGGTACAAGAAGCCAGGCAACCGCGCGCGGTCGAGTCCCGGCATACTCATCGGGATCACCCCTCCCTGAAGCGGCGAATTGGGAGTGATCGCGTATTCCGAGCGGGCCCGGTCGTTGGTGCGGTGGTAGAGTACGACGCGTGCGTGAGGCGCACCCGACATCTGCCTTGCCATCGCCACCGCGTCGTCCAGGTAGCCGATTTCGTCGACCAGCCTCCGCTCCAAGGCTTGCCGCGCGGTAAAAACGCGACCGTCGAACGTCGTTGGTTCATTCGAATCGACCTCCGGTCGCCCTTCACGCACGACCTGGCAAAAACGCGCGTGGAACTCGTCGCACATCGTTTGCAGAAGTTGCCGCTGTTCCGGTGCGAGCGGCTTGATCGGCGTCGCCAGATCGATGTTGTCGCCGGCTTTGACGGGCGTGCCTTGCAAATTGAACTGCGCCATCGCGTCTTCCATATTGTAGACGTTCAGAATCACGCCAATGCCGCCCGTCACTGTCGTCGGGTGGGCCACGATGGAATCGGCCGCCGTGGCCAAGTAAAAGGCCCCGCCCGCGCCTACGTCCATCAGGCATGCCACGACGGGCAGCCGCGTGCGGGCTTTGAAGCTGCGCAGGTCGTGCCACATGATGTCGGTCGCCGTTACGCCGCCGCCGGGACTGTTGATCCGCACGACGACGGCCCGCACGCACGGATCAGCGGCTGCCGTGTCGAGCCGCTCGCGGAACAGCGATACGGGGTTTTCGCCAAAGCTCGACATCCCGGTGAAATCGGCATTGACCAACAGGCCATCGACGTCGATCACGGCCACGCTTGGCCCACAACTTGCGCCGTGGGGTACCGTCATGGCGACCACTGGTCCCTCTCCCAGTTGTGGGGCCGCACGTGTCGTAACATTCGCCCGTGACGCGACATGGTGCGTTTTCGAAGCGCAACCCAGCGCCGCCAGGCACGCGACCACCAGTGGCAGTATCGCCCCGATTTTTTCAGGAGCGCGTTCGATGTTTCGCGTTTCTCGCACCCGGCGTTTCCTCGCCTTACCGTCGGAGTAACCGGCAAATCCGTTATCTATAGCTTTCGGTCGGCGAAAGCACGCAGACCACAAATACTCGCCAACTGACATGAAACGATGTAAAGCCGGGTAAACATTGCGGCGTGGGGAATTCGGCGAAGCCTTAGCGAGCCACAATGGGTTCTCGTCGGGTTGGCCAGCGTTTCGTTGGTAGCGGGCCTTGTCCAGCAAGAGCGTGATCTGTCCCGTCAGCTCCACTACTCACATCAAATAGCACCGCTCCTCCGTGAGGCAAGGAACAAGTCTTAAGCGGCAACGAGCCGTCCCGCCGGGCGCAGTCGGTGCGGGTTCCAATGGACCATCTAAGGCTGCTTCGTCTGGGGGTCGTGGAGACGCAGGAGTTTTTGCCGCGGGCGTCATCCTCAGACACCGGCCGATGTCGGCGTTGCTGCGCAGCGATGGTCCGCTACAATCGCCGCATGAACGCAATTGTCGTCGTGATTGACCGCTTGCACATCGGCTATCTTGGCTGCTATGGCAACACCTGGGTGGCTACGCCGGAGCTGAATCGCCTGGCCGGCGAGTCGTTCACGATGGACCATGCGATCATCGACAGCCCATCGCTTGATGAACTTTACAGTTCGTACTGGACGGGATCGCACGTATTCCAGCGACGGCAAGCGTGGCCTGCCGGCCGCTGCGGTTTGCCCGACGCGCTGGGCAAGGCCGGCATCTCCACGACGCTCATCAGCGACGACCCCCTTGTGAGCGAGCACCCTCTCGCCACCGGCTTTGGCGAGCGCATCAGTGTCGAGCCTCCCTTGGCCCGCGACGCCATGATTGCCCCCGACGTGGACCAGACACACCTGGCCGGCTACTTTGCCGTAGCAGCCGAGTGGCTCTCTAAAGCGCGCGGCCCGTTTTGCCTTTGGCTGCATACTCAGGGGCTCGCGGCGGCATGGGACGCGCCGCTCGAGTTCCGTAATCAATATGCCGATCCGGACGAGGCCCCGCCGCCCACGCTGGTCGACGTCCCAAGTCGGTTGCTGCCGGACGAATTCGATCCCGACGTTCGGTTCGGCATTTGCCAGGCTTATGCCGGACAGGTCACATTGCTCGATACCTGTGTGAGCGGATTACTCGCCGAGCTGGATGAAAGTCCGTTGCACCGAGATACACTCATGGCGCTGGTCTCGCCTCGCGGGCTGCCACTAGGCGAACACCGCCGGATTGGAGTGGGTGACGAGGCGATCTACAACGAGTTGATCCATGTGCCCTGGCTGTTGCGGTTGCCCGACGGCTCGGGCGCGGCGGCACGAAGTCAGGCCCTAGTACAGCCCGCCGACCTCCCTGCCACCCTTTGCGATTGGTGGAGTGTGGCGCCCTTCTTTCCCTCGGGCGCCGGCCGGAACCTGCTACCGCTGGTGCGCGACGAGGTAGAAACCATTCGCGACCGTGCGTGTGTCGCGGCGCCCAGCAGCGAGCAGGGCATCCGCACGGCCGGCTGGTATCTCCGTCGTTCCGTTGCAAAAAGTTCGACCGATGAAGGGCCCGATGACGCGGGTGCGGAGTTGTACGTCAAACCCGACGATTTCTGGGAATTGAACGACGTCGCCGACCGCTGCCGCGACGTCGTGGGGGCGCTTTCTCGCGGATTGAACGACTTCCGTTCGGCGGCCGAGTCGGGAACGATCGAGTCCTTGCCGCCGCTCGACGAAAGTCTGATCGAAGCCGCCGGTTGATCAATGGCCGGTTGCCGATGGGACAGGCGGCTTGGGCTTTACTGACGAACCGCCGCTGGGGGGGCCACCCGAAGTGCCGCCGGCGGCCTTCGACTGGTTCATCCAGATCAATACCGGCGTGGCGATGTAAACCGTACTGTAGGTGCCGCTGATCGTGCCGACCACCAGGGTGAAGGCGAAACCGTGAATCCCCAGGCCGCCGAAGACGTACAGAATCAAGACCACGATGAACACCGTCAATGAAGTGAGCAAAGTTCGGCTCAAAGTCTGGTTCACGCAGAGGTTCACCAGGTCGGGACCAAGGTCGGGGCTCTTGCCGCGAATCTCGCGGATGCGGTCGAAGATCACGATCGTGTCGTTGATCGAGTAACCGATGATCGTCAGGAAGGCGGCGATGATCGGCAGATTGATCTTGAACGGCTCAATCAATAACTTGTCCATGAACGGTAAGTTGGCCAGCCAGAAGCTCAGCGCCAACGCGCCCAGGGCCACCAGCACGTCGTGGATGACGGCCAACACGGCGGCGAAGCCAAAGCTCACCTGCTGGAAGCGGATCCAGACGTAGACCACGATCATCACCAGACTGGCCAAGAGGGCCAAAGTGGCCTGGGCCTGGGTGTTGAATGCCACACTTGCCCCCACTCGGTTCGACGAGGGGAAGAATTTTTCCTGGGCCAGTTTCTGCTCGATTTGTTTGAGCAACGATTCGGTTTGTTCGCCCGGTAGGGCGATCGTCAAACTCCAGTCTGCGAATCGCTTGTCGCTGCCACTTTCGTATTGGGCATTGTCCAACTTGAACGCGACTTCTTTGGAAAAGCCGCAAGCGACAAGCGCTTGCTTGATCTCTTCGCTCAAGGTGTCATGATTGATCGGCGTGGGCTTGGTTTTCGCTTCCCCCGGTTTGCCGTCGGTAAACGTGAGCGTGACCTCCGTACCACCGGCGTAGGGGTCGGTCTTCGCGACCGCCTTCTTGATCGTCGCTTCGCCAGCTTTGCCTGTTCCCGTCGGTTCGGCCTTCCGGCTCTGCGGCTCGGCGGTTGTCGGATCGTCGTCCACAGTCTTCGGAGCGTCTCCATTGTCGTCCCTCTCGGACGGTGAAGTGGTTGCCTTCTGCTCGGCCTCGGTGGCGTCCGTTTCATCCTGGGCCAACGCCAGCGCAGGACCCACCGGGGGGCTCACGCCCCCCGCTCGCCTTGCCGAGGCGTCATCCTGCGGGTCAAAAGCAAGTGCGATCAGGCTTTCGTCACCGGCACGGTAGAGCGCACCGTCGTCGGCTTTGGGCTCGTCGGGCGGAGTTGCTTCGCCGGTGTCGCCGGCGGCATCGCCAGGCGCTTCGGCGTCACTGGCTTTGGGCGGATCCTGCGTCTCCGGTTTCGCTTCGGGGGTTGCTTCCGAGTCAGGTTTCGTTTCTGTTTCAAGCTCTGCTTCATTGCCGGGCTCTGCTTCCTTCTCTGGCCCGGATTTCTGATCAGACTCCGTTTCCGTGGCGGGCTTGGCGTCGCTGGCAGACTTGACTTCCGCCGACGCTTTCGACCCACCGTGCGGCTTCAGGCCGGTCCACGTCAGATGGTTATATGCCAGTTGATGACCGGGATCGTCGAAGACCTTCTTAAGCGTCTGCTCCACCAGGGCGATGTTCGTCTTGGGGCCCGACGGTGGTGGGTTCGACTCGTCGATCTCCGACATCGAAGTTACGATCAGGAAACGGTGCCCTTTCTCCTCGTCCCCCAAGTCGACCGATTGCACCGTGACGTCCGGAAGCATGTCGACCTTGCCGCGGATGTCGGCGATTTCCTGTTGTTTCTCGAACAACGTCTGCACCGAAACACCGCCGGTAAAGTCGATGTCCAACAGACCTCGCCCTCGAAGGAACACGCCCGCCAGGCCGGCCCCGATCAGGAGCAGCGAAAAGCTGATGGCCAGCTTGCGTTTGCCGATGAAGTCGAAATTGGGGTTCTCCATGATCTTCAACATCCTGAGCTGCGTGATCCAGCGGTGCTTTTCCGCGATGTCGAAAATCAGGCGTGTGAAGGTGATCGCGGTGAACAGATTCATCACGATTCCCAGGATCAAGGTCACGGCGAATCCCTTGACCTGATCGGTGCCGATGAACCAGAGCACCAGCGCCGAAATCAGGGTCGTGACGTTGGAATCGACGATCGTCGTGGTCGCGCGGTCGAATCCGTTGCGAATGGCCATCCGTAGCGTGGCGCCGCGCGCGAGCTCCTCGCGCATCCGTTCGTAAATCAACACGTTGGCGTCGACGGCCATGCCCACGGTCAGTGCCAGGCCGGCCAGGCCCGACAACGTGAAGGCCGCGTTGAACAGGATCATGAAGGCCAGGATCAAGAGCACGTTGAGCAGCAACGCCAGGTTGGCCACGATGCCGGCGAAACGGTAGTAGAGCACCATGAAGATCACGACGGCCACGGTCGACCAGACCATCGACCAGACCCCCTTGACGATCGTGTCCTCACCCAGCGTGGCCCCGATGTGCATGCTGCTGGTCGGCTCCTCGCGGAGCGTGGTCGGAAGGCTGCCGGCGGTGAGTACGTCGGCCAGCCGGCCGACCTCTTCGTTCGTGAAACGGCCGGTGATTTGCCCCTGGTCGTCGATGCGGCTGCGAATGAAGGGGGCCGAATGTAAACGGCCGTCGAGAATGATTGCCAGTTTGTGGGCCCGTTTTTCGTCGATCGAGTCGGGCAGATTGTTCGAGGTCAGCCGGCCGAACCGCTTGGCGCCGAGCGCGTTGAATGTGAAGTGGACGCAGGGCTGCGCGTTCTCGTCGCTGCCCGCCCTGGCACCGGTCAAGAATTCGCCGGTCACGTTCTGCTTGTCCAGCAGCACCAGAACCTCCGTCTCGCCCTTCTTGTTTTCGCGAAACGGATGACCACGGTGCGACACGATGGAGCCGACCTCGTCGGGCACGACCGGCACCCAGCGGGCAACCGCGATCGGCTTGCCGTCTTTGCCCTCGTCGGTGACTTCCTTTTCGTCGTTGAACTGGTCTTCCTTGGCGAGATTGATGATCTCTTCATCGTCGACGAACTGGTCGTCGGCGACGATGCGAAACTCGAGTGTTCCCTGCTGGCTGATGATGGATTGCATCCGGGCCAGCTCGGCTTCGTCGGCCTCGGGAATGATGATCTCGATTTCGTGCTCGCCGTATGGACGAACGGTGACTTCCTTGATGCCGTCGGGGTTGACGCGCTTGACGATGGCGCCAACCAGCTTGTCCATTTCCTTGAAGGTCTTGTCTTTCACTTCGTAGACCAGGATCGCGCCACCGCGCAAATCGATGCCCAGCTTGGGCGGCCAGCCCCCCAAGGTTGCCACCGTCGAAGCGATGATCGCGAACAGCACGACCGACATGCGCGTTGCATGGTCGGGCATCCGCAACTTCTTGCTCAAAAAGTTGCCCAGCAATATGGGGACGATAAAGACCGCAGCCACCAGCAACACGACAAAGAACACGTGCCCGCTTTTGTCCGCAGGCTTCGACGCGCCTTGGGGTACTGTCGCGGCGGTAACATTACCATCGGCTAGGTTTTCCTTTGGCTCAGTGGGATCGCCCGCGGTTTGCGAATCGGCGGGCTTGCCATCCACCTGTGCCCAAGCGGCGACCGGCGCCGAACAGGTCCACAACAGTGCCGAAAGTGCCAGCCAGGTAGCCATCGTGGCGAAACCCGAGCGCCATCCGCTCTGGGTCGCAGCACTGCCTCGTATCGCAACTGGGCCCGATATCGCCGACATGCCTGGTATTGCCAAGGTCATTTCATTTCCTTCTTCGGTTCCTTGTCGCCAGCCGATTCGTCGCCCAGCACGCGGGCGACCGAGCTTAAGGTCATTCGCAGCCGCGCGTTCGACGCGTCGTCGACCCGAATGGTTACTTCGTCGGCATCGAGCTGCACGTTGGTCACTACGCCGTAGATTCCGCCGGTGGTCAGTACGTGGTCGTTTTTCTTCAGGTTCTTCAACATTTGCTGCCGCGCTTGTTGCTCGCGCTTGGCCTTCGGTTGTTGCACGATGAAGATGTACATCGCGAACACCATCAACACCATCAGGGGTAACTGCAGTCCTTGCCAGATATTGGGCGGCGCGCCGTCACCTTGCGCCAATAGGCAAACGCTTGTCGTCACCATGAAATCCACGAGCGATCCCCCTGAACCACACTATATCCCCGAACCACGCCAAGTCCCCGATCAACGCGATGCCCCCGATAAGCGCTGTCGTCGGATTGCGATGCCCGGGGGCCCACCGCGCGACCGGTGCGAACAGAAACGGCCCGACGGCGCTCGCGCGCGTCGAGCCGAGCGGCAAACGCGTGTAGCCGCGTATCATAAGGTGAAGCGGCGCAACGGGCAAGCCTTCTACCTATCGCCCGCTGTCGTCGGCAGTTTGAACTCGGTCTTCTGCGGTCGTCACGTTGCTTTCCATCTCGCCTTGTTGTCCCGCCCTCCACGCCGTCAGTTTACCCATTTTGAACTCGCTGAAACGGCCCACGGCGATCGACTCCCGAGCCGCGTGGAGCAACCGCTGGTAAAAGGTCAGGTTGTGGATCGAGAGCAGGATCGGCCCCAACATTTCGCGGGCCATGAACAGATGTCGAAGGTAGCCTCGGCTGTGGCGGCAGGCCAGGCAGGGACAATCGATTTCAAGTGGCCGCTGGTCTCGTTCGAATTGCTGGTTTCGCAATCGGAGGGGCCCCTGGTCGGTAAAGGCCAGGGCATTGCGGCCATTGCGGGTCGGCATCACGCAGTCGAACAGGTCAATACCTCGCTCGACGGCCTCCAACAAGTCTTGTGGCCGCCCCACACCCATCAGGTAGCGTGGCCGGTTGCAGGGTAGGGCGGGCACGGTGCATTGAAGCACCCGGTACATCTGCTCGGGCGTTTCGCCGACGCTCAGGCCGCCCACGGCATAGCCGGAAAAGTCGAGCTTCGCCAGTCGCTCGGCGCAAGAAACTCGCAGCCCGTCATCCAGTCCCCCCTGGACGATGCCGAACATGGCCTGGTCACACCGCCGCGCGGCCATTTTGCTTCGTTCGGCCCAGCGGACAGTCCGATTGACGGCGTCGCGAACCACCTCCGTGGGGCTCGGCAAGGGGACGACATGGTCCAAGACCATCGCCACGTCGCTTCCCAACGACTCTTGGATAGCGACGGCCCGTTCAGGCGACAAGGTCAAGGTGCTACCGTCGATGTGGGAACGGAAAACCGCGGCGTCGTCACCGATTCGGGTCAGTTGCGCGAGGCTATAGAGCTGAAAACCACCGCTATCGGTCAAGGTCGGACCGTCCCAGTGCATGAAGGCGTGCAATCCCCCCAACGCTTCGACGACCGTCTCGCCTGGCCGCAACGCCAGATGATAGGTATTTGCCAGCACCATCGTCGCGCCGGTCGCGCGAATCTGGTCGAATGTCAGGCCTTTAACGGTGCCCTGGGTGCCGACGGGCATGAACGCCGGAGTCGGCACCTCCCCGTGAGGCGTGGTGAACGTACCGTGCCGCGCCTGGCTGGCGGAATCACGGTGGTGGAGCGTGAAGTTGAAGGACACCGTCTCAGTCGCCGCGCAGCTTAAGCCCGTGGGTCTGCAGCTTCTCACGGACCTCATTCAGGCTGGTGACGCCGAAGTTCTTGCACTCCAGCAGTTCGTCACCTGTCCGGCGAACAAGCTCGCCGATCGTACTGACGCCCAGCCGAATCATGCACTTGCGGGCACGCACGGAGAGGTTCAAGTCGGCAATAGGCTTGGACAGCAAGACCTGTTCGTCGGCACTGACCACGTCCGGTTCGAAGCCCGGCTCGATGGTGTGTTTGTCGCCGGCGAACTGACCCAGTTCCAGGCCCTTGGAGCTCATCATTTCCTTGATCTCGACGAGCGAAGTCTCGCCGAAGTTCTTGCTGGCCAGCAATTCCGCCTCGGAAGTGCGGGTCAGGTCGCCAAGCGTCATCAGGCCCATTTTTTGCAGGCAGTTGCGGCTGCGGACCGAAAGTTCGAAATCGGTCACCGGCACGTTGAGGATCTGCCCCAGCCGGTCGCGTCGGCGCTGGGCGTCTTCGTCGAAATACATGTCGCCCGATGCCTGGGCGTCTTTGAAGAACAGCCTCGCGCGACCATGATTCGGGAAGATGTCGAGAATCCGTTGGTAGCACTGGCGTGCCCGTTCATATTGTTGGCGGTCTTCGTACAAGATGCCAAGGTTCAACAGGGCCCCAATATGGGCTGGAAAGCGCGAAGTCGAGCGCTGGTAGAGTTCCAACGCGATTTCGTCGTTGCCGCGGCGATCGTTCTCGACCGCCAGGGCGAACAGCGCGCCCGGGTGACGGGGATCGACTTCGACCGCCCGCTCCAGCAGAGCCACCGCCTCCTGAGGGTTGCCGCCGATGGCGGCCACGGTCGCGCCTCGTTGATAGAGGTACTCGGCCGTCTGTTCCACGGCGCCCGAAAGCGCGTCGAGCCCGGCTAAGGCCCCTTTGACGTCGCCCAAGTATCGCAGCGCCTCGGACTTACCCAGGCTGCAGGAGTTGGCGTCGTAGCCGGCTTTCGCGGCCGCCGAATAGGCATCAATGGCCAGCTTGTAATCTTGCCGCGAGAAAAGTGTCTTTGCCAGGTAGTAATGGGCAAGCGCCCCGCCGTCGGCGCTTGACAACGTTTCCGCCGCCAGACGATATCGACCCAACAAATAATAACAGACGCCCAGCCGCACCTTCGTGGCGGGCGTAAACGGTTCCTTTGATTCCAACTCCTGCACCGCCTCGCGAAGCAGCCGGTAATTGGCCATCTCCGAGACCAGCAAGTCGGATAGCTGCCGGACTTCTTTCGGTCCGAACGTCGAACTCGATGAAACCAACGACTTCAAATCAGATTCCATTAGAGCGGGCATCAGCCGTTCTCCTTCAAACTCGACGAAACACCAGAGAAGCCAGCGGTGGGAGTCGAACCCACAACCCCCGCATTACGAATGCGGTGCTCTGCCAATTGAAGCTACGCTGGCGCGCGGTAGCAGACACCTTGTGCGAAACCTCGTAAAGTATGCAGTTTATGGCCGTGCGTCAAGGGGGGGGCACTACCGCCATGACGTTCTTATCGCTTGAGCGTGTCAAATCCAAAGCTGCAGCCGCCCTTCGAGCATGTCGGGCAGGGCCTGCGCCACGTACTGCCGAATCTGCTGCACGTGGTAGCGCGTGCTGAAGTGCGAGGCGATGATCAGTTCATTGTGAAAGCGGTCGCGGCGCTGGATCAGGTCGTCGAGGTGCATGTGGCCGAATTTGTGGATTTTGTCCTTGCGGTGCCCGGGCGCGACGAACGTCAACTCGGTGATCAGGACCTGCGCCTCGAACATCGCGGGGCAAGCGTCGAGTCCCTCGGGTGAGCTGTCGCCCAGGTAGGCGACACGCGGCACTCGCCGCTCCTCGGTAACCTCCGTGCCGGCCATCCGCAGGTCTCGAATCTGATCACCGGCGAGCGATTGGTATTCGGCCTTCAACTTCTTTCGCCGCTCCCAGACCACGAAACCCAGCGACGGGACCGTATGCCTGGTGGCCGACACGGTCACGACGTGTTCGCGCGAAATCTCGATCTCGTCACCCGGCCGGATGGGTAGAAGCTGGCAGGGCATTCGCCCCCGATCGAGCCGTGTGAATAGCTTGAGAATCCGCTCGACGATCTCCACGGCCGCCTCGGGCAGATAAATCGTGGGTGGGTCCATCTTCATCATCCGCCGCCGGGCGACATAGACGGGTAAGGCGGCCACGTGATCGAGGTGCGTGTGCGTGACGAACCAAGTGCCGGTACCCATGAACGACCAGGGTTGCGCCCCCAAGTCGAACCCCAGCTTCAATTCCGGGAACCGCCAATAGGTCTGCACCGCCGCTCGGGAATAGCCCTCGATCGTCAGATCCTTATGGAGGAGCGACTTGACGGGCAGATTGTTGATCACGGCCACCCGCGGAGGAAACTAGAAGCCGCCGCCGTTGCCGGAGCTCACACCGCCACCACCACCACCGGCCTGGCTGGGCCCGCCCGTGGCGCCGGTGACGAAGTTGAACGTATTGACCTGCGTGACTCCCGTGAAAAACGGAATTGGGGCCACGCGCACGTACCGCCGGTCGGCTGAAACCACCGCCGTGTTCACGAACATGCCCGCGCCTTTTGGCAGGCAGGACGTGATCGGCATGTAGCCCACCGCGCCCTGCACGAAGAACGGGTTGACCGGGTTGACGATCACACCTCCATTGCCGCGGTTGACGCCCCTCAACATGCTCCCTAGCACCCGCGGATCGTTCAAAGCGTTGAGCTGCTGGTTCAGAATCTGCTGGTTCACGGCCATCTGGCCCGCGACGGCGTTGGCCACCTGCTGCTGGGCCAGCGGCTCCTGGCGGCGACCCTCTTTGAGATCGAAGGCGGCCACCGCATCGCCGTCTTTGACGTTCAATTGCTTGACTTGAAACCGTTCTTGCGCAGTCTTGTAGTGCCAGATCAGCTCGACCTTCACCTGATCGGCGGTCAGTTTGCCCCATACGCGGCGGACCGCCAGCTTATAGGTGCCGTCGAAACCCTTCGGGCAAACGTATACCTCGGAGGCCCCTTGCGTCTTATGCCCTTCCTGCTTGGCCAAGGCGTCACCCAGCAGAATGCCGCCCGAGGTTGTTCGCGGGTTGCGGAACGAGCAGATGGTGCCGGCCGGCTCTTCGACGAACAAATCGACGTCGGCGTCACCCGTCCAGGAAACGATCACCACGCAATCGCGGACCAGCGCTTCGTCGATCTGCGCCTGGTACTCCTCAGCTTCCTGTTTGCGGTTCTCTTTCTTCAACCGATCGAGCGTCGATTGCGCCACAAGATTGGCGGTATTCCAAATCTCGATGTGTTCCGCCGGCCAGGCCTGGCTGAGAATTCCAACCGTCGCCCAGCGGATGCCGTCAATATCGTCGAGTTGTTGCGCCAGCCGCAAGCCAATGACGAATGGTTCGGCGGCGTTCGGCGCGCCCTCGGAAACCTGCTCGAACAACTTGAGCGCGCGGGACTCCAGCCCGTTCTTGGCCATGTAGTGCGCAATATACATCACGTCCATGGGGTCTTCAGTGAAATCGACCGCCGACATCAAGACGCGTTCGATTTCGACCGAATCGCGCTTCGCGGCCTGCATCGCCAACCCCAGCGCCTCGTACATCCAGGGCTGCCCCTGCTTGTTGCGCAAAGCGGCGTTGATCAAGGCGATGACATGATCGAACTTCTTGGCGTTCATCAGTTCGCGGGCGGCCTGGCGCACGCCGTCGGTCGGCAGTTTGTCCTTGATGTGCGCCGCGAACAGGTCGTTCCATTTCACTTCGGGATCGTCTCCTTCGGCGAAGTCGATCCGCACCGATTCGGCAGCTTTCGCGCGCTTCCGTTTCGCCCCCATCGCACCCGGTTGCGCCGGCCCTTTTGGCGCGACTGCGGCGGCCGGACGCTCGCCCGCGGGTTTTGCCGCTTCGGCGGGCTTCTTCTTATTACCTGAAAGTTTCAAATCGTCCTTGAGGTTGAACGCGCCGCGGCCCCCTCCTCCGATATTCGGCAACCCCACGGGAATCACCAGGTCGGCGACTGGATAGACTTTGGTCGAGAGGATGTTCTCGGCCTCGGCCTTGGTAGTGATCAGCAGCACTTCGTCCTTAATCACGTAGGTCAGATCGAGCTCTCCCAGCAGCAGCCGCAACGCCGAACGCAACGTGATCCCCCTGATGCTGCGCGTGACGGTGGTGTCGCTTCCCACACCCGCGTCGGCCAGGGCCTTGTTGTCGAGCTGAATCTCAATGTCGTGCTTGGCCTTCAGGTACTCGATCACGTCCGAGAGCGGCTGGTCGGTGAAGTCCAACTCGGTCTTGTCGGTCAGCGCGGCTTGGATCTTCTGCTCCGTCGGGCTGTTCTTCGCCAAATCGACCGCCTTGTACTTCTTCCGTCGCTCGGTCAACATCTGCCAGACCTCGGGGTCCGGGTAGAGGATCGGCGGCTCGTCGGATATCGGAACGTGCGACGTTTCGGTCGCGTACAGCATGTCGACGAAGCCTCGGTGCCGTTGGTCGCGAAGGGCATAAATGTCGGTCTTGTAGCCGACCATTCGCGACCAAAGTTCGGCGGTCCGCAAGCCCGCGCGGTTGGGTTCCATCTCCTCGGCGAGATCGGCCACCGCCTCGGCATCGCGATAGCGTTCCTCGTCCATCAACGCGCTGAAGCGGGCCATCAGTTGCTCTACTTTCTGTTCGCGAATGAAAAGGTCGCGGTTGATCTGCTCGCGGGCTGCTTGCTCGGCGCGGATTTGCTCGTCGCGAATCTCACGTTCTGCGAGATCTTCCGCCTGGCGGCGGGCCGTGCGCAACGTCGCCTCGAGTCGTTCGACCAGTTGGGCACGCACGTCGGGGGCCAATTCGACCGATTGCGCGACCTTCTCCAACAGCAACTTGAGATCGTTCTCGGCCTGCTCGGGGTTGGTGCTCAGCATGCTCCGGGCCCGTTTAATGGTGTTCTCCACTTCGGTGCGGATAAAGCCGGTAAAGACGCGATCGTTCCGTTCGACTTCGTCGACCAGCGAACCATCAGCGGCTTCACGCGTGGCGTCGTCGGCCGGTGCGTCATCGTCACCCGCCGCGGGACGCTGCGAAAGCTTCAGATCGCGCGCGGCGCGGCGTGCGCTGGCCAGGTTGGCTTTCCCAACCGCGCTGCGGACGATCGCCGCTTCATTGTTCTCCGGATCGAGACGCGCCGCTTCAGCCGACAACTTATCGGCCTGGTCGAGGTTGCCACTTACCAGGGCCTGTTGTCCCAGCCGGGCGAGTTTTTGGGCGTCGACATTCACCATCCTGCGCAGCTCGGCAAGGCCCGCGGTGCCAACTGCGGGCAAGCCAATACCGCCGTCTCGCCGGGCCATTTCGACCAGCTTGCCCAAATAGGCAAGCTCCTCGTCGGGCGGGGCCACCGCGAGCGGCCAAGCCAGTTCCACAGTTTGGCCGGCCAATTCGGCACTTATTCGCAATTCACCACGCACATCGGCGCCAGCGAGCGTGCCCAGCATGACCGTGTCGCGGTCGAACCGCAGCGGCGGGACGCGACCGGGAAACACTTCGCTGAACGCTTCGGGGTACGACGCCGATACGGGCCAGACCACAGCTCCGTGCGCCGCCATCGCCAGAAAACCGCCGATCCGCCTGGCGTCGGCCAATTCGTCGTCGATCTCGCCATTGCCCTGGTCGCCATCGACAACCAGCATGCCGCCGGTGTGGTTCGCCAATGCACCCAGCAACGGGTCGTTCAGTACGGGACCGACCGCATAGCTACTTAGCGAGATGCGCGCCTCCACCAACGAGTCGACCAGGCGCTGCATGCGGCCGCCGGCGATCGAGCGGGCGGTGCTCACACCGTCGCCGATGTAAACCACCGAACGTGCACGCCCCGTGTCGCCCGCTTCGGCGAACCGGGCCATCGCGCTTCGCACCGCGCCACTCATGTCGGTAGAGCCAAGCGGCACACGGCGGCGCAAATTATCCAGGGCCTGTTTCATTTCCGCGCCCCCGGCGGCGACGAACGACGAGGTCAGGTCGACAGCATTCAAATCGACGGCCGATAACGCGACGCGATCGCGCGCTTCGAATCCGGCCAACATTGCTTCAAGCGCCATCAGCGCTTTTTCGCGATAGGCGCCCGCCTGGCTGGCTGAGGTATCGAACAGCACGACCACATCGTGCCCGGCGAGCTTGGGTTGCCGCAAGCGCGGTGACAACTTCATCGCGAAGTACGTTTCGCCGCTGGGTCCAGCGTACGTCTCCAACACCGCCGACGTCCCTTGCGGGGAAACGTCCTTTGCTTCCGCGGCTTCAAGCCCGGCGAAGTAGCCATTACCGAACCAGGCTGCGAACGCAGCCAAGGTCAACGACAACCGATGAGTCTTGGACATGTGTGTACACTCCACCAACGAGAGGCAACGGCGCAAAAACCAACCTGTTCCGAAACGCTGGTCCGGCCGAGCACGATCGTCCGACGCGTAGTTGTAGATCGGCGGACAGCCTAAGTCTATTCCACGGAGAGGGGTTATATCAAGAAAAAAACCTGATCCGGAGCGATTTTCATTTGGTTACATCGCCAAGCAACTCGCCAACCGTCTCGTGTATTGTCGCCGTTGCCGGGATAGTGACTTACCGGAAGCCGCAGGTGGAACCGGAAAATCCGCTATAAAATGAACGGCGACAGCACTTTACGATCAGGGTAGTCCGCAAGTCGAATTCCGCCTACAGCCGGACGCGGCCAAACGAAGCATGAACACCAGGGCTTGGGGTCGCTAGCCTTGAATCGGGCGATTGAGATATAAAATGACGAGGTGGTAGATCGGAGAATAGAAAAATGGTCACGCGAAAATCAGTTGCGCTCTGCTTGGGTTCGGCCCTCTCCGGCGGCCTGATGGCACTCTTCCTGACGCACGATCATTCGCCTCCATCGGCGTTTGGCCAGGAGGCAGCACGCGAACGCCAGGTGGTAAGGCTGCCCGCCGAAGGTTTCACGCCCGAGGAAAATGTCAATATCGCCGTCTATGACAACGTCAATCGCGCCGTGGTGAACATCAACACCCGCGGTGTGCGCAGCGGAAACTTCTTCATGATGGAAGTCCCCACCGAGGGAGAAGGCTCTGGATCGGTGATCGACAAAACGGGCCATATTCTGACCAACTACCATGTTATCGAGGACGCCCGTGAAATCGAAGTCACTCTGTTCGACGCGTCGAAATACCGCGCGAATCTTGTGGGCGAGGATCCGGAAAATGACGTGGCCGTAATTCACATCAACGCCCCGCCTGAATTGCTGCACCCGGTCGTGTTTGGAAATTCGGCGAAGCTTAAAGTCGGACAACGGGTGTTCGCCATCGGCAATCCGTTCGGGTTGGAGCGAACGTTGACGACGGGCATCATTTCCAGTCTCAACCGCACCCTGCCGAGCCGCAATAAGCGTCAACTCAAGTCGATCATTCAAATCGACGCGGCGATCAATCCGGGCAATTCGGGAGGTCCACTGCTCGACAGCCACAGCCGGCTGATCGGCATGAATACGGCAATCGCCAGCCGCACTGGCACAAGCGCGGGCGTCGGGTTCGCCATTCCGGTCGGGATCATTGCGCGGATCGTTCCGCAACTGATCGCAAAGGGACACGTCGTGCGTCCGGAAACGGGCATCGCCAAGGTGTACGAAACCGAACGTGGACTTCTGATTGCGGCGTTGACGCCGGGCGGGCCGGCGGAGCGCGCCGGACTGCGCGGCCCGCGCATTGTCCGTGAGCGGCGAGGGCCGATCGTTTACGAATCGACCGATCTGGGAGCCGCCGATCTGATCATCTCATTCAATGGAACGAAAGTCACCACGGTGGATGAATTCCTGACGGCCGTCGAGACGCTCCATCCGGGCGACGAGGTCACCCTGGGTGTGATCCGCGGATCGCGCGAAACGCCGGTGCGAATGACGTTGGGAGGCGAGGAGTAAGCTCTTGACAATCTTACGGGTTTCGCTAACTTGATGGATTCTCTAACGATCGTGCCACCGCCCCCATTGGGTGCGGACAAATAATACCCGAGTCGCTCATGCCCACTATCAACCAACTCGTCAAGAAGAGCCGCCGGCCGCCGCGCAAATTCAGCAAGTCGCCCGTGCTGGACAAATGCCCACAAAAACGCGGCGTTTGTCTGCAAGTCAAGACGATGACCCCCAAGAAGCCGAACTCGGCGTTACGTAAAATTGCACGCGTACGGCTCTCCAACGGTAAGGAAGTCACGGTCTATATCCCAGGCGAGGGGCACAGCCTACAGGAACACTCGATCGTGCTGGTGCGAGGCGGCCGCGTCCGCGATTTGCCCGGCGTGCGATACCACGTGGTGCGCGGCGCGCTTGATACGCTGGGGGTCGAGGGACGTAAGCAATCGCGGAGTTTGTACGGAGCCAAAAAGTCATAAGTCAGGTTTTCCAGCCTGACATTAAATAGATAAGTCAGGCTTTGCAGCCCGACAGGAAGTCAACCGAGGAAACTGAAGCCGCATGGGTCGAATTACCGCCAGCCGTGAAACGCTTGCACCTGATCCGATGTACGGGTCGCTGTTGGCCAGCAAGTTCATCAACTGCCTGATGCACGACGGCAAGAAGAGCACCGCGCAAGCCGTGTTCTACGATGCATTGGAGATCGTCCGCGGAAAAATCAAGGACGTCGAGCCGATCGACGTCTTCACCCAGGCGGTCGAGCACGTCAAACCCGAGGTCGAGGTCCGCTCGAAGCGGGTCGGCGGCGCCGCCTACCAGGTGCCGATGCAGGTGAATCGCATCCGCCAGCAATCGCTGGCGATCCGTTGGATTCTGCTGGCGGTGCGCGAGAAGAAAGGCCGCCCCACCCACGAAAAGCTGGCCGACGAACTGGTCGCCGCCTACAATCGTGAGGGCGTGGCCGTTACGAAGCGAGAGAACGTCCACCGCATGGCCGACGCCAACAAGGCCTTCGCTCATTTCGCCTGGTAGGACCGAGACCACAAGACCGCCGTGCCGGGCCACGTTCATGATTCGTGACCTGCGACACATCCGCAACATCGGCATCATTGCCCACATCGACGCCGGCAAGACAACCGTCACCGAGCGGATGCTCTACTATTCGGGCGCGACGCACCGCATGGGCGACGTCGACAAGGGGACTACCGAAACCGATTTCGACCCCGAGGAGCAGGAGCGAGGAATCACGATCTACTCGGCCTGCGTGACGTTCCATTGGAAGCAGGTCGTCGTCAACCTGATCGATACACCCGGGCACGTCGACTTCACCGCCGAGGTCGAGCGCAGCCTGCGCGTGCTCGACGGGGGCGTAGTCGTGTTCAGCGCTCGTGAGGGGGTCGAGGCGCAGAGCGAGACGGTCTGGCGTCAGGCCGACCGCTACCAGGTGCCCCGCGTGGCATTCATCAACAAGATGGACCGTGAGGGGGCCGATTTTTACGGCACGCTCGACGAGATCCGCGAGCGGCTCGAGGCCAACCCGGTGCCAGTGCAGATCCCGGTCGGCGTCGGCCCACCCCACATGCCCGGCGCCTTTCGCGGCGTGATCGACCTGGTGGCCATGAGGATGCTCTCGTTTACACCCGAGAGCCAGGGAAAGGAGGTCGTCGAGCAGGAAATTCCCGCCGATGTGGCCGACGATGCAAAGCTTTGGCGCGACCAGATGCTGGAAAAGCTCTACGACTACTCCAACGAGCTGATGGAGTTGGCACTGGCCGAGTCGCCCGTGCCCGACGAGCTTGTCCGCAAGGTACTCCGCGACGCGACGCTGCACCGGTTGATCGTGCCGGTGCTCTGCGGTTCGGCGCTGGACCACGTGGGCGTGCAGCCGCTCTTGGACGCGGTGGCCAGTTATCTGCCCAGTCCGGCCGACCGACCGCCGGTGGAAGGCGTCGATCCCGAAAAGCCCGACAAGAAGCTGGCACGCAAGCCCGTCGCAAGCGAACCGTTTTGCGGGCTGGTTTTCAAGATTCAGGCGGAGAAGCACGGCGACCTGAGCTACGTGAGGGTTTATTCCGGCGAACTGAAGTCGAACAGCCGGGTGCTCAATCCCGGTAAAGGAAAGAAGGAGAACGTCAGCCAGCTTTGGCATGTGCAGGCCAGCCGCCGGGAGCAGATCGACCGAGTCGAGGTGGGAGATATCGTGGGTATCATCGGCTTGCGGTCTTCGGTTACGGGCGACACGATCTGCGACGCCAAGGCGCCCATCCTTTTGGAGTCGATCCAGTTTCCCGACACGGTGATCTCGATGGCGATCGAGCCGGAGAGCTCCGCCGAGCGGAAGAAGCTGGCCGACGCGCTGGAAATGCTCAAGCGCCAGGATCCGACGTTCCGCGCATCGACCAGCGAGGAGACCGGGCAAACCTTGATCAGCGGGATGGGCGAACTTCACCTGGAGATCATCAAGCACCGCCTGTTGCGCGACTTCAACCTGAATGTGCGCGTCAAGAAACCGGTGGTGAGTTACCGCGAGACGGTCAAGCAGGCCGCGGAAGTTACCGGCGAATGCCACCAGCAGCAGGCTGGCCAGCCGCTGTTTGCCGAGGTCAATATCCGGATGGAGCCGCTGGCCGCGGGCGATAAGCCGGTGATGGTGGTGCCAGGCTCAACGGCGGGGATTCCATCGGAGTTTCTGCACGCCGTGCTCGACTCTCTGGCCCAAGAGGGGGAAGGGTGTGGCTCGATAGGTTATCCATTGATGAAGGTCCGGGTGACGGTGCTGGGGGGCAGGTCACACGAAACCGATTCGACTGAAATCGCCTTCCGCCGGGCAGCGGCCGACGCCTTTCGCAAAGGCTTGCAGCAGGCCGGGATCGTGCTCTTGGAGCCGATCATGAAACTTGATATCACGACGCCCGAGGAGTATTTGGGCGACATCGTGGCCGACTTGCAACAACGTCGCGCGATGATCACCCATACGCAAGCACGCGGCCGAAACACGGTAATCGAGGCCGAGGCCCCGCTGGCCACGCTGTTCGGCTATTCCAGCGCCATCCGCAGCCTCAGTCAAGGGCGAGCCAGTTGCTCGATGGAGCCGACGGCCTATGGCCCGGCGCCCGATGATGTCTTGCAGGCATTCCTGTAGCCAAATCGCCACCGACGTGCGATAATCACCGCATGGGTTGTCGACACTTCCTGGCTGCGTTTCAGCGGCCGACGACGAATGACCGCTCGATTGCCGGCCGGCCCGGCGCGCTGGGATGGCGCACGTGGTGGTTTTGCTTACTGGTCGTTGTCGGCGTCGTTGCCATCGGCGATTTGGGAACGATGCTGGTTCGCTTGCAGTCGCTCCCGCTGTCGACTCCGGCCCCCGACCTTCCGAGTACGGGCGGATCATTATTGATTCATGGCGGCGGCCGTGTGCCCGACGCCGTGCGGCAGCAGTTTTGCGACCTGGCCGGAGGTCCGCAGGCGCGAATCGTCGTGATCCCCGCGCGGTATGTGCCGCCCGGCGACGAGACATACGATCGATACCTTGTTCCCTGGCGACGTTTCGGCCCGGCGTCAGTTGATATTCTTTCTGCCTTCGGACGCGCCGCGGCCGAGGAGCCTGAGTTCAGTCAGCCGCTGACTTTGGCGACCGGCGTCTGGCTTGGGGGCGGCGACCAGTTGAACCTGGCGGAAACCTATTCCGGCACGCCGGTGGAACGGCATCTCAAGGCGCTCGTCGAACGTGGGGGCGTGGTCGGTGGCAGCTCGGCGGGTGCGGCCGCCATGACCAAAGTCATGATTTCGCGCGGCCGGCGCGCGGCAGAAGAGGCTGGGGGATTCGACCTCCTGCCAAATGCGGTGATTGATCAGCATTTTCTCAAGCGCAATCGTTTTCAACGGTTGTCGGGCATCCTTGCCAACCATCCCGAGCTGCTTGGCTTTGGGATCGACGAACGCACGGCCTTGGTCGTGCGGCTTCCGGCCTGGAAGATTTCTGTGATTGGCGAATCGTACGTCGTGGCCTGCGTGCCGGGCCGAGACGATGAGCCCGCTCGGACCGAGATTCTCAAACCGGGCGATCGGACAAGCCTCGAAGCCTTGCGGGGTTGGGAGACGCCCGTCACGTCCGCGGCTCCCAGTTTCGACGAGTTGCTCACGTCGGCGGGCGAGTAGTGCGTCTGGCAGAGATGCACACCGCAGGAGTGGAAGAGATCCTTGGGGCGATTTCTTTGAACAGGATTGACAGGATGCGTTGGGGACGTTTGTCTACGGCGCGTTCCATCCTACTCATCCTGAAATCCTGTCGTCCCTGTCTTCCAGCCCGGTCATTCGGCGCATCCGAGAATCAATGTTAGATTGCAAACGCGCCCGCCGTTGCCTCGACCCCTTAACCACGGGCTGCTTTTGCTAGGTTCTTGAACAGTAAGCAAACAAAGGAGAGAAAAATCCCACGATCGCCGTGGTTTCGATTGAGCCCACGACAATTCCTTAGGCCGCAGTGTACGTCTGAGGAATCAAAAAAGTGGACTGCGAAAAAACCACTCCCTACCTTTGAGTATCTGCTTCTTGCGGCCCTGGCCGGCTGGCCGGGCCAGCCGACCGCGACACGAGTGGGTCAGGGTGTGTGCGACTTCGTCGTTCCCGCGGTCTGGGCATAAGCTCTAAGGGCCGCGAGCGTCCCTCCGTCAGTTGCCCTCGTTGGTAGGCAGTTTCCAGATGAACCCGGTTACTTTGCGCATTTTCGCTTGCGCCGAAACCACGTTGCAGCGTGGTTCAGTGGTTCGGCCCCGTGGATTTGCTGGTTGAACTGTGGTCCTGCCGAAGGGATACTGTCGCCTGGGGGCAAACACCGTAGCCGTCCAGGATGCCTGGTGCTGACGGCGGCGAAACCACAAAACCACCAGGAGGAGTTTACCTCATGAATAACTGTTTGCCTTGGTTCGCCACCACGCTCGCGATGTTGATTGCCGAACCTGTTTTCTCCGCGGAAAAGGTCCAGCCGGTTCGAATGGGATGCGGGCTGATGACCTTCGACACGGTGCCGGGCTGGGGGCTTCGCCCTGACGGACAATCGGCCTTGGGGCCAACCCACGGCGCCATCGTAATCGACGAGGCTGGCAACATCTACACCAGTGCCAACAAGGGAGTCGTCGTATTCTCTCCCGAAGGTAAAGTCGTTCAGGAATATCTGGGTGACAATTACTCCAACATCCACGACATGGAGATTCGGGACGAAGACGGCACCGAGTTCATTTATGGGGCCCGAAACAGCAACGCCGAAGGAATCAAGTTCAATGCCAAGAGCGGCGAAATCGTCTTGAAGCTCGGGTTTCCCCCGGAATCCGAACTCAAGCTCACAAAGTTCAACCCGACGGCGATTACCGTCGCTCCCAATGGCGATATCTTCCTGGCCGACGGCTACGCGAGTAACCATATATTCAAGTTCGACAAGACTGGCAAATACCTGATGCACTTCGGGTCCCAAGGTAACGATCTCAAGCAATTCAATACCGCCCACGGCATGACCCTCGACACGCGTTACGAGCCTCCCCGCCTCTTGATCTGCGACCGCAACCACGAGCCCAAGGGCCGGCTGCTGCACTATGACCTCGACGGGAACTTCGTCGCCGAGGTCGTCACGGGCCTGGGAATGCCGACCTCCGCCGCCATCCAGGGAGACTATGTCTCCGTGCCCGACTTGCACGGGCGACTGGTCATTCTCGACAAGAGCAACACCATTATCGCCGTGCTCGGTCACAACACCGACCCCGCCAAGCGCGTGAATTTCAACGTCCCTCAAGACCAGTGGATTGAAGGTATCTTCAACGGCACACACGGCTCCTACTGGGACAAAGACGGCAATCTCTACGTGCAGGACTGGAACGTCTCCGGGCGCATCATGAAACTGGTGCGAGTGAAGTAGCCTTGATTCGCATCAATCGACAGAGCATGAAAACAGCTTCAGCTGCCTGCCCCGCCGCTTGCCGGGCTGGGCGGACCTGCTGGCCATTGACGACCTCACCAGGTAATGCATTGGAAGGAAGAGATGACGTCGTCTGCATGCCCGGGATGATTGGGCGAGTAAAGATTAGGATAGAACCCAGGAGGCAAGTCCCAATAATCTCCCGTGTAATGTGGATCACGATAGAATCGCCACGTCCCGCGTACCACGATCACGGACGAGATGTCGTCGTTGAATCGTGACGCCAAAAGCTTGAAGTTGAGATTGGTTCTCAGTTCATGACCACCATAGTTGATATTAGAGTAAATCACCACCTCCGGCAAACAAGTCAGACTCGTTTGCGGACGGGGAAACTTGTCGATCTCGCTAACCGCCGCGTAGCCGCTCGGTTGATGCCAAGGTTGCTCCGGAGCAAGAGCCGATACGTCTTCTGCCATGTCGATCCAATCTTAGTTGCTTCCGACGTTCAATCGCCATGAGCCGGGATGCGTATGCTTCAAATCCCCGAATCGCCTACCGGATATATCAGGGTGCGCAAGTGATTCTATGCCCCACTGGCGTACTTGCATAGTTGCCGACAGACCGGGGATCGCCGATTGTGGATTGCGAATGCGGACGCCACAAACAGGCCCGGCAGATGTTGCACGAGCAAGGCGGTCCTCTGCTGGAGGCAGTCATTCGGGAGTTGGACACGATGATCCCTGCCAAAAGTTGTTATCGAGTTCCGCCGATGCAATACAGGAATCGGTTCGACCTCAGCAGCAACTGTCCCCTGCTGATGGCTGGCGTGGCGTTGAACACGCTGTCGTCCGAAGTTAGGCGGTTGACGGCCAATCGCTTGAACGCCCCTCCGGCAGCCAGCACGAATGTCCCCTGTTCGCGTGAGACGGCGTAGATTTTGCCGTCTGCGGCCACCGGCGAGGCGTAAACACCGACCCCCTCCTCGGCAATTCGTTCCTTGTAGACCACTTCGCCCGTCGCGGCGACGACACAGCCAGCCATACCCCGTTCGTCGATCGAGTAGAGGTGTCCGTCATACCAGACGGGCGATGTGATCGCCGAACCGACGCCCGCCGCGCGCCAAGCGACGTGGGATTCGGTCACGTCGCCACGTCCACCCGGTCGTATGGCCAAGAGCATGTTGGGCCGGCCGCCGAAGGCGTAAATCAGTCCGTCGTGTTCGATGGGGCTGGGAGCACCGTACGCCTGTTTCGTCTTGCAGACCCACAGCTCTTCGCCGGTCTTAGGACGCAGGCCGATCAATCGCCCCTTGACACTGACCACCAACTCCGGCTCGCCGCCCGGCACGTCGACGACCAGAGGTGTGCTCCAGGAACTGATCAACCGTTTGACACGCCAGGCCTCGCGCCCCGTGAGCTTATCGAGGGCCACGAAAGCGTCGCTCTCGACGGCGGCGTTGACGTACAACAAATCGCCATAGACCACTGGCGAACCGGCCGAACCCCAGTTATGAACGTCATGGCCCACGTCGGCCTGCCAGAGCCGAGTCCCTTCGAGATCGAAAGCCTGTACGCCCGCAGCGCCGAAGAAGGCATAAACTCGATCGCCGTTACAGGCCGGAGTGTTGGTGGCGTAACCGTGCTGGGGCAGGAAGTCGACGTAGTTCGCCTCTTTGGCCGCGGCGGGAACATTACGCTTCCAGGTGATGTTGCCGTCATTGCGGTCGATCGAGAGCAGGTGCCGCTCGAGCGACGTGGTTTCGCCGGGCCGCTCGACGTCGAGCCCGTAGCCGCTGTAACAGGTCAAGAAAACGTGATCACCGATCACGACCGGGCTCGATGCGCCGAAGCCCGGCAGCTCGGTCTTCCAAATGACGTTGTTCTCATCGCTCCAACTCAGGGGCAGTCCCGTGTCGTCGTTTGTCGCCGAACCACTGCGACCGCGGAACTGAGGCCAGTCGTCGGCGGTGGCCAGGAGAGGAAACACGGAGAGCCAGGCCGCGCCCAAGAAGCGAAAGCAGTTGGCGAGCAACAACGAACGATTAAACAGGTTCTCGTCCATCGCCTTATCCTACCGCCCCGCTGGGCCACCGCAAAGCTGGGGAACTGGCGGCCGGCGACTGGCTCGGGCTGCCGATAGCAGGTCTTACTGTCCATTCTCCTCGCGGGGCCGTACAATCATCCTTGTTCCAGCAAATCGGATAGTTCCTTGAAGAAGGGGGCGTATCGTGAGAATTGCACTAATCCTGGTGACGCTGGCCTGCGCGGCCGTCCCGGCGAGCGCGGCCGAGGCGATCATCTTCGACACCGACATCGGCAATGATGTAGATGACGTTCTGGCACTCGGGATGATTCACGCCCTCCAGTCGCGCGGCGCGTGCGAGCTGTTGGCCGTCACCGTCACCAAGGACCACGACCTCGCCGGGCCGCTCGCCGACGCGGTGAACACCTTCTACGGCCGCCCGAACATCGCGGTCGGTGTGGTCTGCGGCGGCGCGACCGGCGACGAGGGGAAGTTCCTCGGCATGGCACGCGATGCCAGCTACCCGCACGCCCTGAAGAAGTCGGCCGACGCCCCGGAGGCGGTCGCCCTGCTGCGGAGGGTCCTTGCGGCGCGACCGGACGGCTCGGTGGTCATCGTCCAGGTCGGATTTGCCACCAACCTGGCGCGGCTGCTCGACTCCCCGGCTGACGACACGAGCCCACTCACCGGAAAGCAGCTAGCGGCCAACAAGGTGAAACTCGTCTCCGCCATGTTCGGGGCGTTCACGCTCGGCGGAGTCAGCACCCACCGCGAGTATAATGTGATCGAGGACCTACCGGCATCGAAGAAGTTCGTAGCGGAGTGGCCGTCGCCGATCGTGTTCAGCGGGTTCGAGGTAGGCCAGGCGGTGACCTACCCGTCGGTGAGCATCGAGAAAGACTTCGGCTACGCGAAGAACCACCCGCTCGCCGAAGCGTACCGCCGGTACAGCCCACCGCCCCACGAACGTCCGTGCTGGGACCTGACCAGCGTGCTGTACGCGGTCTATCCAGACCGCGGCTACTTCGGCCTGTCCGAGGCGGGCCAGGTGACGGTCGAGGAGACGGGGGTCACTCGCTTCGCGCCGTTGGTCGCGGGGAGGCACCGCTTCCTGACCGTGTCGCGGGAACAGGCCGTGCGGTGTCGGGAGGCGTTCGCCAACCTGGCCAGCCAGCCGCCCACGATGAAGTAGTGCCCGAGCCAGCGGCCCAATTCCTCGGCCAGGTCCGACCCAACGACACAGATTGACAACGTCGGCTTCCGGTTAACGGCAACCGATCGCCGAACCGGTAATCGTGGTCCGCAGAATGGGCGCGGGGCAGCACGGCCGATTCGATGGTGTAGAGTCTTGATCATGTACCATCGCCGCCCGCCCATCTTGTTTTTTATCGTCCGCGTCCTTCCCCGGCGTGGTGACATGCATGTCGATAAAGACCCTAGGCCCGACTACTTTGCGGTCGTCTCCCACTGCCAACTCTTTGCCCCGGCAAGGCGAGTCGGAGCCGATACCTATCGCGTCGATGAGCTCCGATCGCCTTTGGAAGATGTTAACCAAAGAATACAACGATCCGGAATTGAAGCAGGAAATCGAGCGCGTGTTGCGTGAGCGGTGCGACCCGAGAATGTGGGTGAGGGATGAGGGAGGCGGTGGGCAGGAAGCGGGGAGGAGGGGAGGAGGCGATGGGGGTGGGGCGATCAGACGTGGAGACGGGGTTGGGCATCAAGGATGCAGGATTAACGATGAGGGATGAGGAGGTAATGGGATGAGGCGGTGAGGTGCTGGGATCAGATGCTCCGCGCTCATCGGAATCCGGGCGCGCCGGGGCAGGCCACCTTTGGCGGCCCACCGGGCGACGCCCACGAAGGCAGGAAAATTAGGCGCGAAACTTATCTAGAAACTAGCGTTAATTTCCGGGGGCAAGCGCCCGGCTTCTGACTATATGCCCTAAGAAATCTTCAACCACGAAACACACGAAAAAAGGAGTCCGCGGTTGCGTCGCACGAGCTCGTCAGCACGATTCGCGAACGACGGCATGCCGCGGAAATTTCACGCCTGCCGAATCCCGCCATCTTTCGTGTGTTTCGTGGTTCCCTTCCGATTTGCCGCGGAAATCACCATGGAAGACAAAAAAACGCCTTAGGATGAGAGAAAGATGTTTCGCCCAATTACCCATGATGTCCACGAAACAAGAAACCCCTCCGCGGCGGCGGTCGGGCTTAGTGCTCCGCGAGCGCGCGTCGAAGTCGGACAACCACGAAGAAATGCTTGACGCTAGCGTGTTGAGCCTGGGGTGAAATCCGCCGAAAGCGGAAAGGCGGGAAGGTGATAGGAGGACCAGGCCACCACCGATGGCGCTATCGCCTTGACGGCCCGCGGCACCGCGACCTACGATACCAGATTCGCACTTGGCTTGCCGGGATATGGAAAAAACGAAAGTCGGCATCGTGGGGCTGGGGACAGTCGGGTCGGGCGTGGCACGCTTGCTGCTCGACTTTGGCGACCGGACCGCGCGCCACGCGGGACGCGCCCTCTGGCTCGAACAGGTGGTAGTTCGCGATGTGCGAAAGGTGCGCGATTGCGACCTGCCAAAGGGCGTGCTCTCGAGCGACCTGGCCAAAATCACTGGCAACAAGGAAATCGCCGCGGTGGCCCATCTGGTGGGCGGCTTGGAGCCCGCCCGCACGATCATGGTGGCCTTGCTCGAAAGCGGAAAAGACGTGGTCACCGCCAATAAGGCCCTTTTGGCCGAACATGGGCCGGAATTGTTCGACCTGGCACGAGAACTGGGCCGCTCGATCGCCTTCGAGGCCTCGGTCGCGGGCGGAATTCCGATCATCGCTAATATCAGCCAGTGCCTTTCGGCAAACCAGCTCGAATCGCTGACCGCGATCCTCAACGGCACCAGCAACTTTATCCTCACGCAAATGGAGGAACAAGGCGCCGACTACGCCGCCGCGGTGGCCGAAGCGCAGCGACTGGGTTACGCCGAGGCCGACCCCACGATGGACGTCGACGGCACCGATACCGCGCAAAAGCTGGCGATCCTGGCCCACCTGGCCTTCGGCGCCCGCGTCCACTGGCGCGATATCCCCCGCCGCGGCATCGATACGCTGGACGTGGCCGACCTGAAGTATGCAAAAGAACTGGGTTATCGGATCAAGCTGCTGGCGGTCGCCGAGTTGGAGCCGGAAGGGCTGGAACTGCATGTATCGCCCACGCTGGTGCGCATCGGCACGCCGCTGGCCGAAGTTCGCGGAGCATTCAACGCCATTCGGGTCGTGGGCGACGCCGTCGGGCCGGTGTTCTTCCACGGCCAGGGTGCCGGGCAAATGCCCACCGCCTCGGCCGTCGTGGCCGACCTGATCGACACGGTCGTCGGTCGCACGGCGATTACCTTCCGCACACTGGAGCTTTGGTCGCAGCGCGAAGCCCCGGTCCGTATGCGCGAGCACGCCAACGTGGCCGGCCGGTTCTACCTGCGGTTCAACGTCGAAGACCGGCCGGGCGTGATGGCCGAGGTCACCGGCGTCCTTGGAAAGCTGGGTATCTCGATCGCCTCGGTCATTCAGCACGAACCGGCCGCTGCGGGCGAGACCGTCGTGCCGCTGGTGATCATCACCCACCGCACGACCGAGGGTGCCACGCAAGCAGCCGTCGACCGCATCGATCACCTGGGTTGCGCACGGGCCGGCGCGGTGAGAATGAGGATCAGGGATTGAAATACGCAATTATTATTCCCGATGGTTGTGCCGACGAGCCGCAGCCTGCGCTCGAAGGCCGCACGCCTTTGCAGGCGGCCAAGGTGCCGAACATGGACGCGGTTGCGGCCGCTGGCATCGTCGGCCGGGCGAACCATGTGCCCGCCTCGCTGCCGCCCGGCTCCGACGTAGCCAACCTGAGTCTCTTGGGCTACAACCCGCTGGCGCATTTCACCGGCCGCGCGCCGTTGGAGGCCGCCGCCCAGGGCATCGAACTGGGTCCGAGCGACTGGGCGATACGCTGCAACCTGGTGACGATCGAAGAACAAACGATGCGCGACTTCACGGCCGGGCACATCTCGACCGACGAAGCCCGGCAGCTCATGGCCACCTGCCAAGAGCGGCTTGGGAGCCCGCGCATCGAGTTCGTGCCGGGTGTGAGCTATCGCAACCTGATGATCTACCGCCCCGGCGACGAGCCGGCGCCTTTCACGCCGGACACGCGGGCCACACCGCCGCACGATCTGACTGACAAGTCGGTGCTCGACGACTACCCGCGCGGTCCGGGCGGCGAGGTCTTGAATTGGCTGATGAGTGAGAGCGTGCCGCTTTTCGCCGACCACCCGGTAAACGCCGCCCGGCGGAAGGCGAAGAAGCCACTGGCCACGAATATCTGGCTTTGGGGCCAGGGCCGAGCACTGACCTTGGAACCGTTCGACAAGGTCTACGGCAAGCGGGGCGCGATGATTACCGCGGTCGATCTGCTGCGCGGCCTGGCGGCCCTGGTCGGCTGGCGGCGAATCGAAGTGCCGGGCGCCACGGGCTACCTCGACACCGACTACGCCGCCAAAGGGCGCTACGCGATCGACGCGCTGGACGAAACCGACGTGATTTGCGTTCACGTCGAGGCGACGGATGAAGCCTCGCACGAGGGTAAGGCCGATGCAAAGATTCGCGCGTTGGAAGAGATCGACCATCACATCGTTGGTCCATTGTACGCGGCCTTGAAAACGCGGGGCGATTACCGCATTCTGATCACGCCCGACCACCCGACGCCGTTGCGGACCAAGACTCACAGCCACGGTTTCGTGCCATTCGCCATCGCCGGCAGTGGCGTGTCGCCGGGGGGCGCCGGCACCTACGACGAGACGACCGCCGGTGCGTCGAGCTTGTCGTTCGACGAGGGATGGAAGTTGATGCGATATTTCTTGGGGTAGACCATGCCATTAATCGTTCAAAAATTCGGCGGCACGTCGGTTGCCGACAGTTCGAAAATTCTTGCGGCGGCCCGCAAGGCGATCCGCGCCCAGCAGGAAGGCAACCAGGTGGTGATGGTGGTCAGCGCCATGGGCCACAACACCGATATGCTGGTGGACCTTGCCCGCGAGATCTCCGATAGCCCCCCCGCGCGCGAAATGGACATGCTGCTCTCGACGGGCGAGCAAGTGAGCGTGGCGCTGATGGCGATGGCCATCGAGTCGTTGGGCAACAAGGCGATCAGCCTGACCGGCGCGCAAATCGGCATCAAGACCGACAGTACGCACACCAAGGCCCGTATCCATTCGATTTCGACCGACCGAATGCGGCAGGCGCTCGACCAGGGAAAGATCGTGATCGCGGCCGGGTTCCAGGGAATCGACGACGACTATAACATCACGACGCTGGGCCGCGGCGGCAGCGATACCACGGCCGTGGCCCTGGCCGCCGTGCTCGAGGCCGACACCTGCGAGATCTACACCGACGTCGACGGCGTCTACACCACCGACCCCCGCGTGCTGCCCGAGGCGCGGATGGTCAACCGCGTGAGCTACGACGAAATGCTCGAGCTGGCCAGCCTGGGGGCGGGCGTGATGCACAGCCGTTCGATCGAGTTCGCCAAGAAGTTTTCGGTGACGATCCACGTGCGGAGCAGCTTCGCCGACGTCCCCGGCACCATGATCGCGGCCAGGCCCGAAGCGCCGGGGCAGGCGGTGAGCGGGGCCACGCTGGTCAAGAACGAAGCCCGAGTGACGATCCTGGGTGTTCCCGACAGGCCGGGCACGAGCTTGACGATCTTCTCCCGGATCGCGGCCAAGAACATTTCGGTCGACATGATCGTGCAGAACGTCGGCAGCGACGCCAAGGCCGACATCTCGTTCACCGTGCTCCGCGACGACCTCGCGCACACGCTCAAGGCGGTGGCCGAGGCGGCAAACGAGTTGGGGGCCGAAGGGGTGACGCACGACGAGAACGTATCAAAAGTGTCGGTGGTCGGTCTGGGCATGGCCGAGCAGACGGGCGTGGCGCAGCGGATGTTTCGCGCCTTGGCCGACGCCAACGTGAACATCCAGATGATCACCACCAGCGAGATCAAGATCTCGGTGCTGGTGGCGCGCGACCAGGGTCAGGTCGCACTGCGGACCGTGCATCGAGTGTTTCAATTGGACAAAGAGCCGCCCGGCGCCACGAAGGGGGACGCTGCCGGCGGGCAGGCGCGCGGCGGCGACGCGACGGCGGTGGTGGCGCGCTTGCAGGGGATGGAAGACCTCACGATCACCGACATCAAGCTCGACGAGACGCAGGCCCGCGTGACGATTTCGAACGTCCCCGACACGCCGGGCCTGGCGGCGCGGATTTTCGAGCGGATCGCCGTGGGGGGAATCTTCGTCGACATGATCGTGCAGAGCTTCGGCCGCGAGGGACATGCCAACTTGAGTTTCACGGTGCCGCAGGCCGCCTTGAGCAAGGCGGTGCAGGTCTGCGACGAGCTGGCAGGCGCGCTCGATTGCGGACCTGTCACCAGTTCGCCGCGGGTCGCCAAGCTGTCGGTGTCGGGGATCGGCATGCGCAGCCACACCGGCGTGGCGATTCGCATGTTTCGTTCGCTGGCCGACGCGGGAATCAACGTCGAGATGATCAACACCAGCGAGGTGCGGGTGAACGTGGTCGTCGAAGGCGCCGTCGGCCGTGAGGGGCTGAAATGCTTGCAGCAGGCCTTCGCCGACGCGCAGCGGTAACGTTGTTATCCGCACCTCAGTTTGGCTTCTCCAGGATCAATCTGACGACGAATCCCGTCATCTGGTCGAAATATCGCCACGAAGCCGCGAAGAACATCAGGTACCGGTTAAAGATTTGCACTCCGACCAGTTCGATGGCCCGCTCTCGGTTTTTCACCAGGTTGTCGAACCAGGCCCGCAAGGTGCGCCGGTAGTCATGCACCGAAATGTGCGCGATACGAAAGCCCGCCGCCTCGCAGGCCCGAACGTGGTAGCGAAACGACGAGTTGATCGATCCGGGAAAGAAAATCTGGCTGATAACGGCCGCGGCGGGCAACGGCTCTTGCACACGGCAGAAAAAGTGCTGCACCAGTCGCCCGCCAGGGACCAAGGCCCGATGGAGCTTGCCCAACAGGACCGGCACTTCGTGCGGCCGGACGTGTTCCCACGCGCCAATCGAATAGATTTTGTCAAACGCCTGATCGGGATAGTCGCAAGTGATGAAGTTCTTAAACTCGACCTTGAATCCGTTGTGTTGCTCGTTGTAGGCCACCTGTTCCTTCGAGAGCGTATAGCCCAGCAAGTGCTCCTTATCGCCGGTGGCTTCGTAGATTCGCTTGAGCATGGCTCCCCATCCGCAGCCCAGCTCGAGGATCCGTTCACCCGGTTTGGGGTCGATGAGCCGCAGGATGAAATCGGCCTTTCGCTGTTGGGCTTCTTCGAGCGTGTCGTGCTCGCCGAAGAAGTCCGCGCACGAATAGAACATATAGCGGCGGTCGAGAAACAGCTCGTAGAATTCGTTAGAGACGTCGTAGTGGGCCGAAATGCCCAAGAGGTGGTCCTGCCGCCGCTTTGCCGCCAGCAGAAATCTGCGCAGAAACGCCGGCGGATAGTTGGCGCAGAACCACTCGATCGGCGCGATGGCCCGCCGATTCACCAGTCGCCAGGTGGATTCGGGATCCAGCGGGACAGGAGAACGAATCATCCAATTCACAATGCCGAACGAAAGGCCGTAAACGACCGCCTCGACGGGCAGAGCAGCGAAGCGGAGCAGTGTGTTCATTGGGTGGGCAAAAAGGGAGGGATGGCGAAACAAAGGCTCATCCTACGCCGAGAACGCTGACTGTGGAAGGCGCCTGGGCACTCAGGCCGCAATCGAGAGTGGCTCGATTCCACGTGACGCATGCGAAAAAGAAACCGTTGTTGCCGGCGCAGGAGGCAAGGTCTATCATCAAGGCTTCATTGCCTGGCAACAGAACCAGAGTACCTTTGAAACATGGAACACCGCGTCTATAACTTTTCCCCCGGTCCGGCCGTACTGCCGCTCAAAGTGTTGGAAGAGGCCCAGCGTAATCTGCTTTCACTGCCCGGAATCGGCATCTCGCCGTTGGAAATCAGCCACCGCTCACCCTGGTTCGACGGCGTCCTCGCCGAGACTGAAGCCAATTTACGGAAGCTACTCGGCGTGCCCGGCAACTACCGCATCATCTTCCTGCAAGGTGGGTCGCGGTTACAGTTCTCGATGGTGCCGATGAACCTTTTGCGCGGCCGCGGTCGCCCTGCCGAGTATATCGTGACCGGAACCTGGAGCCAGATGGCCGTACAGGACGCTGCCCGAGAGGGGAAAGTCCGCGTGGCGTATGACGGCAAACCGCACGCGTTCGACCGCTTGCCTCGGCCCGGCCAATTCGAGATCGACCCCCAGGCTGCATACGCCTACTTCACTTCCAACGAGACGATCCAGGGAGTGCAATTCCTCGATGAACCGGACGCCGGCGGCGTACCATTGGTCTGCGACGCGTCGAGTGATTTTCTTTGCCGGCCGCTGCCGATTGAGCGGTACGGCCTGATTTACGCGTGCGCCCAGAAGAATGCCGGACCAGCCGGCGTGACGATCGTGATCGTTCGCGACGACCTGCTCGCCGGCATCCACGACGGCCTGCCGCCGATGCTCGATTACCGGACCTACGTCAAGGAAAACTCGCTGCAAAACACGCCGCCGGTGTTCGCGATCTACCTGGTCAGCCTGATCACGCGCTGGTTGTTGAACGATGTTGGCGGGTTGGCAAAGATGCTCGAATTGAACCGCCGCAAGGCGAATCTGCTGTACGACGCAGTCGACGCCGGCGCGGGCTTCTATCGTGGCCATGCTCAGCCCGACAGTCGCTCGCTGATGAACGTAACTTTCCGCCTTCCGGATGATGAATCTCAGGCCCGGTTTCTCCAGGGCGCCAAGGAGCGCGGACTGGTCGAGTTGAAAGGCCATCGCTCGGTGGGTGGCATTCGAGCCTCGATCTACAATGCGATTCCGCTGGAAGGAGTGCAGGTCCTGGCGGATTTCATGCGTGAATTCGCCAAAACCTAGCGCGCCCTTCCAGTCCCATGGCCGGCGGACGTATACTAGGTTGCGGCCGGGATAGGCGAATTACGTGAAATCAAGGAGTGAAATCCATGAACGTGCTACGACTCTTGGTGGTTTCGTTGATCGTGTCTGGTTGCCTGGGGTGCGGGAGCGACTCCAAGCCACCGGCCGCCGCGCCACCTCCGCCGTTCAAACCGGCCAGCGACGTCTTGACCGATAACGCCACCGGTGAGAATGCCAGCACTCCGGCGACGGCCGATGCCGCGGAAGACGCCGTCGTTGCCGAAGAACCGTCGGCTGACGCGGATTCGAACGAGGAAATGACCGACGATGCCGGCTCGGCGAGCGTTCCCGACGCAACCGGGGACGCCGACGATACGGATGAACCAGGTTCCGTGGCGTCGGATGAAAGCAATCAAGACGAGCCGGTTGTGACGAACGAGCCGGACTCTCCCGAACCGGTCACGAACCCCGACGCCGAGAAGCCAGCCAAAGCGAAGTCGAGTAAATGGTTGCGCGGGCTGGGCAACGCCCTGAACCGGGCCGCGTCGAAAACGTTGGGCGGCGCCGCGCAATCGACGGGACCCGCCCCGAAGCAGCCCAAGCCCGAGGACGATCCGTTTCCTGACGGTGAGCCGGAACAGGAGAAACCCGAGGAATAAGAAATGCGTTGCTCGACCGCGATCTTGCCTGTCTGGTTTGCGTGGGCAGTCGTGGGCCAGCACATCGCCGCGGGCGCGCCTATTGTGCAGGATCGCGCCTCCGACATGTTGGCGCTGGTGGGGGGCGAGCGTTTGTTCGGTATTCTCACCGGCCCCTCTCACGGTGGAAACGTCGGCATCGTCGTCGACCGGCAGTGGTTTCGCAAGCACCAAGCTGACTTGTACCGCAAGACAGTGGCGGATGATGACGGCCGCCGCCGACAGGTCCTGGAGCAGTTGCGCGTCCGGCTGACGGCATGGCGTGAGCGCCGCGAAGAGCCAAAGCTGCTGGCCAATTTCATCGAACGGAGCCTGATTCAGACTGAGCGTAAGTTGCGCGCGCTCGACGATGAGAAAGCGCCGCTCGAACCGTCGCAGCTTGTACTGGTGGAGGTGCCGCGGGCCCAGGTCCGCAAACAGTACGTGCAGCCGGAGGCGACACGGCGCGTGCTGGCCTTGGCCTGGCAAGAGCGCCTGCCCGGCGCAGAGGAACAGACCGCTGCCGCTTTGATCGAGCAGCTCAAGACCAGGGGAATCGATGCCGCCCGTGTTTCACCCGATTTGTCGGATCGCCTGGGCGCACTGGCCCAGGACGAGCGGCAATGGGCCGCGAAGGTGGCGCTGGTCGAGTACGAGATCCTCGGCAAGCCGCACTACGTGGGCACCGGCAGCAAACTATTTCGCGACGACACAGGCCAGGCGCGGCCTGACATGACGGAGGTTCTCGTTGAGCAGTTGCAGGATCAGTTGGGAGATCTCCTTGGCGAACTGCTCGGGCCAAATGGTGGCGCCGGCAAACCAAACGACGAAAATAAGCTGAAATCAGCCGTTTCCGCCGCCGCGGCTGAGGTGGCGGCCGAGGGGCTGAACTGCCTGCGAGTCAGTTATCTGTCACAGGATCCGCTCAACCATAAGGTGACGGTCCGCGGGAGTTTCCTGGCGCGGATGCCCGACGGCGCTTGGCAGCCAATCTGGGAGCATATTTCGACCATCGACGCCACCACGCCGCGTGCGAACGAAGAGGCGCAACTGGCCTCAGATCCTCAAGTGGAGAAGGTGCTGGAAATTGCCAAGAAATTCGGGATCGACGTCAACGACGAACGGATTCGAACGGCGCTCCGGTACGGCGTCGTAACCGAGGAAGCCCTGCACGACGTCAACCGCGCCTTCGTCGAGTTCATGCTTTCCAACGTGCGGCGGCTCGACGGTCCGCCCATCGTCGTGCCCGACGGTCCGGACGCCCATTGAGCTGCGAGCCGTCTTGCATTTTCCAAACATTCGTCCCGCATTCGCCTTGCGGTACGGGCGTGAATCCTAACGGTGTGGCCGGCGGGTTCACATGCGCCGAGTTGGTACGGTTATCCCGCGGTTCCCAGCGGTGACTACGGCTCATTGAAGAATGTCCGAGAATTCGCGCGCGCACGACGCAACCACGAGGTTAGAATAAAATGGAGGTAGGTGCTGGAGGACCGTTTGATGCTGCGATTCCAACCTCTCACTCGTCGCACTTGGCTGCGCAGCGGGATAGCCGCCGGGCTGGCTGGGCTCGGCTGGCGCGCCGCCGGCAAGGCGACGCGCGGCCACCGTACGCATCGACCAAGCGCCTACAGCGTGATCCCCGTCGTGGGCGATGGACGCTGGATCTGGCGCGAGCCGCCGGAGGACGAAACGGGCTATCTCGAACCGCGGCCATACAAACTCTCGGTCGGCATCGTACTCGAAGGTTCAGGGCAGGCGTCGGAACTGACGAGCACGACGACCGTGCCGGTCGAATACCCCGAGCAAAAAATCGACGATGTCCAACTCAAGACCAGCGGCTGCCAGGCCGTGCTCCGCAAGTTGACTGAAGGCTCCGGGCAATTGGTTCTTTCAGCCGCCGCGATCGAACGCGGACAAGTCGTGTCGGCCATGGCCGAATACCACCTGACCCTGTTCAAGCAGTACCAGGCTTACGATCGCGAGCGATTCCCCACCAAGCAGCAAGTGCCCGCCGAGATTCGCAAGAGTTACCTGCAAGACAGTCCCGGCATCCAGACTCGATCGAAACCCGTTCGCGAGCTGGCCGCCGAATTGTCGGCGAAACTGCCGACGCTCAAACACCCCTGGGACCTGGCAAAGGTCTTCGCCGACTGGGTACCGGCGAACATCAAGCCGCAGATCGGCGATTACACCAGCGTCACGGCGGCGCTCGACGACCGACGCGGCGATTGCGAAGAGATGGCGGGCATATTCGTCGCGCTTTGCCGCGCGTCGAATATCCCCGCTCGGCTGGTTTGGGTGCCGAACCATACCTGGGCCGAATTCTACCTCGTCGATCACGACGGTGTGGGACACTGGATTCCCGCCCACACCGCTTGCTATTCGTGGTTTGGCTTTAACGGCGCACACGAACTGGTGTTGCAAAAAGGGGATCGCATTCTCATGCCGGAGCGCCGCAAGATGCTGCGGCTGTTACCCGATTGGATTCAATTCTCAGGCGCGGCGCCGCGGGCAAGCTTCACGGCGGAGCTCGCGCCGCTGCAGCCGGAGTCGGGCGGCGACCCAGGTCCTGGCGCTCGACGCAAGGATGAAAAAGGGGAGTGGCGGCTGTTCGGCGATCATCCGCTCGATCGTTACGTTCGGCGTTGAATCGCCGTGACACGTCGACTGCGACTGGTTACGATGAAAAGACACCCGGCTTCAGCCCCCACAAGCACAATCCCAGCGGAGGCACATCGCCGCCGCCAACCAGATCATGATTTCCTATGAGTGGAACGATTCCATCACTTCCGGCCGCCCAACCCAAAGAGTGGCTGCGTTCGACGATGGCCGCTCGCATCGTCGATCTGCATAAGCACTACCACCTTGGCGACGAAGCGGTGTACGCACTCAACGGCGTCTCGCTCGACGTTCCGGAGGGCGATTATGTGGCGATCATGGGACCTTCGGGTTCGGGCAAGAGCACGCTCTTGAACCTGCTGGGTTGCCTCGACCGCCCTACGTCGGGCAGTTTTTTCCTGGGCGACGAGGACGTGGCCCAACTCGACGACGACGAACTGTCGGAAATCCGCGCCTCGCGGATCGGTTTCGTGTTTCAATCGTACAACCTGATTCCACAATTGACCGTACAGGAAAACATCGAGGTTCCGCTCTATTACATGGGGCAGCTCACGCCCGAGAGCCGCCAGCGCTGCAGCGAATTGGCGCAGATGGTCGGCCTGGGCGACCGGCTCTTGCACCGCCCGATGCAGCTCTCCGGAGGGCAGCAGCAGCGGGCCGGAATTGCGCGGAGCCTTGCGAACGACCCCTATTTCATACTGGCCGACGAGCCGACGGGCAATCTCGACAGCGTCACCACCAGCGAAATCCTCGGCCTGCTGGATAAGCTGAACGACGCTGGCAAGACGATCATCATCGTCACCCACGAAGAAGACGTCGCCGCCCGCGCGCGACGCATCATTCGCCTCCGCGACGGAAAGCTCCAGTCGGACGTGCGGCACCGGGAATAGAGCCCACCTATTTTTCTTTGTCCGCCGTGAGCGCGATCCCAGCCAGTGTCAGATGTGGCACGTACTGGGCCGAATCGGCCAGCAATCCCGCCACGGCGGGCGCGGCGCCGCCGGTCAGATAAACTTGCGGGGCAGTTTCGACCGTCGTCGAGAACAGCTCGATCAACTGCTTCACGCCGCCCACCGCTCCCCAGTAGATGCCCGAACGCAGCGCTTCGACCGTGCCCCTTCCCAGGGCCGGCGGCGGTTCTGCCAGGCCCGGCATGTCCAACAAGGGGAGCAAGTCGGTAAATTCGTGCAACGCGCGGGCGGAAAGTCCGATTCCCGGAAGGATCGCGCCACCGAGGAACGCTCCGGCAGACGAGATCAGGTCGACCGTGATCGCCGTCCCCAGGTCAACGACGATCGCGGGTGCGTCGGGCGGCCGCAAGCGGTTGGCCGCGACGCCAGCCAGCAGGCGATCGATGCCGACCATGTCGGGGCGCGGCAGCGATACCACCAATGGCAAATCGATCGAAGCCAGGAGCGTGATCCGTTCGGCGCCAGCGCTACGCAACCAGGCCACGAATCTCGACGACACCTGCCGCTCGACGCTGCCGATCCACCATGGTACATCCCTCGGTGTGGCTGGTGCCAGCCAGAGCGAAAGCGCGTCGAAACTGTCTTCACCGGGCGCCAAATCGAGCGAGCGCGAAGGGACCGGTAGGGTTGTGTTCTGACTGTGAAAAAGCCCGAACTTGACACGGCTGTTGCCGACGTCGACGGCCACCAAGGGGTAGCCGGGTTCGCCGCTCATGTCGCCGCTCCGATTTCACGTCGAGCGCTCAATGCGGCGGCGACGGCGTAGAGGAGCTTGTCGAGTCCCTGGCCGGTTACGGCCGAAACAGCCAGCACGTCGCGGCCCAAGTCGGCGGCCAGGCGGTCTCGAATCAAACCGGCCGAGGGAAGCTCGGCCTTCGAAACAACGATGATCTCGGGCCGCTCGACGAGCGCTGGGTCAAATCGCAGCAATTCCTCGCGTACCACTTGGTAATTGGCCAGTGGATCGCCGCTGTCGGCCGGCTCCGGTTCGACCAGGTGCACGAGAATGCCGGCCCGTTGAATGTGACGCAGGAACTCGTGCCCCAAGCCATGCCCGGCGTGCGCGCCTTCGATCAGCCCAGGAATGTCGGCCAGCACGAATGACCTCTCGGCGTCGAGCTGTACCAGGCCCAGGTTGGGAAACTTGGTGGTGAAAGGGTAGGCGGCGATCTCGGGCCGTGCGCGCGAGAGCCGGCTCAGGAGCGTGCTCTTGCCGGCGTTTGGCTTGCCGATCAGCCCCACGTCGGCGATCACCTTGAGCTCGAGCACGAGCTCGCGAACCTCGCCTTCCTCGCCGGGGGTGCATTGCCGTGGAGCGCGGTTCGTTGACGATTTGAAACGCAAGTTCCCCTTGCCGCCTCGCCCGCCACGCGCCGCCACGACACGACCACCCGGCTGCGAAAGATCCTTGAGCACGTGTCCGGCCGCGGCATCGAGTACCATCGTACCCGGCGGCACACGAATCAGCAGATCGCCGGCGCTGCGGCCGTGGCAGTTTGCCCCGCGTCCCGGCTCACCCTTGTCGGCCCGCCAATGTTTGCGTTGCGAGAGTCCCGCGAGGCTGTCGACGCCGGGCTCGGCGACGATGATCACGCTGCCGCCGTCGCCGCCGTCGCCGCCATCGGGACCGCCGCGCGGGATGTATTTCTCGCGGCGAAAGCTGACACAGCCATTGCCCCCTTTGCCGGCCGATACCTGAATCTGGACGCGGTCGACAAACATATTCGGGCTACCGTGTATCCACGATGTTCACACGGCGACCTTCCCGGTCGAATTTGACGTAACCGTCGATCAGAGCGAAGAGCGTGAAGTCGCTTCCCTGGCCGACGCCCTTGCCAGGGAAGAAGCGGTTGCCCACTTGCCGGACCAGGATGTTGCCGGCCGTAACCTGCTCGCCGCCGAACCGCTTGACCCCCCGACGCTGCGATTGCGAATCGCGTCCGTTGCGGCTGGAGCCTTGTCCCTTCTTATGTGCCATGCTTCGTATCTCGTTAGGCGTTGGATATTGGGTTAGAGGATGTTCCGCAAAGTAGGCAGCGCCGAAGGCGTCGCGCGGCGGATCGCTTGTGCTTTGCAGCCGCTTCACACCGGCGTACCGGGCGTTCCGAAGAGATGACGATTGCCGCCGCAGTCTCAGCCTTCAGGCGGTTCGTCGTTCATACCTAACGCCCAACACCCACCGCCCTTTTTTAGCGGTAAAGCCAGAGATAGTCAACCTTCTCTTCCGGCTTGATGCCGAAGCGATCTTCCCCTCGGTGTTCCCAGTAACCGAAGCGGATTTCTTCTTCGTGCTCGTCAAAACGGTCGCTGGGTCGCCAAAAGTTGAGCCGTAGCGTCTTCTGCGTCCGCTTCCGGCCCGTGCCCAAAGGATTGCCCGGCTTGTAGACGTAGGCTGCCGGATCACCCGCCTTGGCGTCCTCCCAGCGATAAGCGTTCGTCAGGCCCTGGAAGTAGACGGAGAAATGGTCGGTCGTTGGGTCGATGTCTTCCCAGGTTGCCACGCCCCACACGCTCAGATCCTGCCCTTCGGGACTGGGCGGAATATCGCGCATCATTTCGATCGTGTTGTGGAGCTTGGCGGCCGGTTCGGGCACCACGTCGGCAACATTCTTCAGTCGTCGGCCGGCGTCCTCGCGCTTTTCGATCTCGGGAATCGCCACCGGGATGATCTGATCGGGATAGACCTTCTTCGTTTTCCAGCTTTCCAACGTGATCCGGGGTATGAACCGGATCGGCTTGTCGGAGACGACTTCCACCGGCTTGGCCGTCCCGGCTTCAACGCTATGTTTCCAGACTTTACCCGTGTTTTTAATACGGTAGAGCAAGTACCAAATCTGCTTGCGGTCGAAACGGCCCTCCGTCGTTGGAATATCGACGTAGATCATCCGCATCGGCTTGATCGTGATTTCCAACATAAAGACTTCATGATCGAACACGACGTCCTTGGCGACCACTTGCGCTTTCGACGCCTGCCTTTCGCCGAACGTCGGATCGACCGCCAACACCTCGACCATGTCATGGCGGCTGAAAGTTGCGCCAAGATCGCTTTCGACGGGGATCGTCACCTCGACCCCCGGCGCGGTGGCGCGAAACCGGCCGCCGGAAGCGACACTACCACCTGGTTTGGAATTTCCGCCGGCCTTTGGGGCCACTTTGCCTGGCGTCCGTGACTGCGCTTGCGAAGTAGTGCGTGCCACTACGGCGAGGCCGATCCACACCATGACGGGAAACGACCACCACGATGGACGAAGGGCGCGCATAACAAGACATCTCGGCAAAAAGAGAAGATGACGCTGAACCATTCAGTCTAATTCGAGGGGCAGCCTTGGGTCAAGTTTTCCTGCCCAAATTCGCTATTTTATGGCAGGTTGATGCCGCCTCAAACTTCACTTCCATCCCGGATTAGCGGTTCCATCGTCTTCGTGTTCCGTTCAATCGCCAAAACGACAGTCCGCTGCTCGAATCCGTCGCGGCTGCACGAAACGGCGGGAATGACCTGCCGGCTATTGGGCAAACTGAACCGCACGGTGAACGTGCCATCGGGACGCAACTTGACGGGCTCTCCTTGCAACGTGACGTGGGCGTCCGGCTCAGTGCTGCCGAAAACCAGCAATTCAGCATCGACTTCGAAGTGGAAGGGTCGCTTGTTCGGCAGGAGCCCCTCAATCCCCACTCCGTAGCGGGTGAGCATCGGCGAGCCCATTGGCCGGCGGAGACGTTCCTCGAACAACTCTTGCAATTCGGTACTGCGCCCCTCGGCCGCGTATCCGCCACTCATTGCGTAGATCTTGTCGAAGTTTTCGGCCACTTCCCCCCAGTTTTCGTCGATCGCATCGCTCGACCCGGACTTGGGAGTACTGACGACGTTGCTCCGGGCCAAGACATAGAATTGGCCGCCGGCGCCGAGATAGCCGATATCCAGCCGGTAACTCTTAGGAGGGTCCTTCACGTCCACGTACCAGTTGTTCACGCCGCCGTGGATTTCGATATCGCGGATTGGACTTTCGGCGGAGCTGGTCGTAGCTCCGGCGGGCACTTCCAAGACCCGCAGAATGGGCTTCGCCGCGTGCCATTCTTGTCCCAGCGCGGCCCGAGCCCGCTCAACGCCCTGCCGTGTCAACTCCCAACACGCGTGCAACCAATAGGGACCACGCACCATGACCACCAACCGGTCGCGGCCTGCTCCGTTAGCCTTGCCGTTGCCATTCGCCGTTCCGTTGAGATGGGTCGTCAGATTCCTCGATCGATCGGTGTTCGCTCTTGCCTGCTCGAGGCGCTTCGCGGCGAGCGGGTTCTTGTTCTTGAGAGGGACGACTCGTCGGCTGGCTTGGGCTTTGCCCGAACCGTTGCCCATTTTGGCGGAGCCGTTGCTCATTTGGGTGGAGATACTTCCCGCGACAGCGGCCGAACGCCGGCTGGCGGTGGCCTTCCGGGCATGTTTGTGTTTGGCGGCTTTGTTGCGTGCCGAACGCATCAAAGCCGTGACGAGTTGGTCTTTGCGCATGGCGTGCCAACCGTGAACGCCGTGCCGCTTGGCCATTTGGGCCAGGGCTTTGTACGATTGGTTATTAAGCGTGGTCGAGGTCATCAAGGGACATGTCTCCGGCTAGCCAACTCAATTCGTGCCACCGCGCGCGGCAAACACGCGCTTTGAGTGTCGTCCCTGACGGAATACGATCACCGCGCTTGGCGCGGTTCCAATGCACGCGGTGGCATTGGAAAGCCTTCCGATGCGGACGCCGTACCTTCCAGGCAACCAAGCGTCTGCGGACGTAGGCAAGTCGCAGTCGTCCCCCGCCTTTGGCAGGCGCCAGTCCCCGAAAGGTCAGGCAAGGCGGAGCTTTTTGACATTTTTGAGTTTAATCGACGCGCCGCAAGAACGCAACGACCAAACGGTAATTTAAGTCGAAGCCACTTTAGATCTTTCATTGTAAAATGTTATGAACAAATGACTTGTTGCGTTTATCTGAAGCGACCCTTAGGTTTGGCAACGCCGTGGGTTGCAATCGTGGAACGGATACTTCCTAACCGTGGCCTGGCCGTTTACGGGACAGGGCAATTCTCGTCTCCGCGTGTCGCTGGGCTTCGGAGTTGTGTGGGCGTGCAAATCGCAAGTTATGCGGGAGCAATCACTTATCGCAAGCACGCGACTTTGTGAAAAAAAACACGAATTCATCCTTCCCGGTCCGTTGACACCCCGTTTTGGCTCCGTTAGATTAACCCCCTTTAACACAGGTAAAACCGGCCTGTGACGACCCCTCCCGAAAACCGCTCTCCGCTTGCCGAAGCGATGGAGTGGGTGTCTCGGATTGCCGCTGTGGCCATGATGATGGTCCTGCCTGGGTTGGCAGGTAATTGGCTTGATGGGTGGCTTGGCACTAAGTTCATCGCGCTGGTTGGTTTTGCCTTCGGGGTCACAAGTGGGATTGCGTATCTGTTGGCAATGACGAGGCCTCCTCGGCCTACCGCCCCAACGACGAATGCTGGTGAATCGAAAGTGGCAGGTAGTTCGAAGAAGGCCGGTGGATCGGAAAAGGCCGGTGGATGGGAAAAGGATCGTGGCGGTGAGTAAGGTGAGTAAACGGTTCGCGAACTTGAGTCTGCCAGTAGCCATTGGCGTCTTGTCAGCGGTGGCATTTGCCGCCGCCTCGGCGGGCGCTTGTGTTGAATATATCCGCGGTGGCGCTGTTTCCTCGGCGGCGGTTGCCGCCGCTGCGGTCACTTGCTGGGTGGCTTCGGTCTCGTCCTTGGTTTTGTCCAGCAGTTGGCGGCACACGCCTCAGGCGATCACCGGCATTCTGGCGGGCGTGCTGGTCCGAATGACGCTTCCAATGGGCGTCGCCGTGCTCTCCCAGGTCGTCAGTGGGCCCTTGGCCAAAGCCGGACTTTTCGGTTGGATCGTCTGTTTCTTCTTGATCACCTTGGTGGTCGAGACGTTGTTGCTGGTGCGGCTGCTCCGCTGCTCTGAAAGGCAACCCGCGGCACCCACGTGGTCGAAGGGTTCCTAACGCGATGGCCAATCCTGTATTCCACATCAAGGACGGTTATTACTTCGAAGTACCGAAGTTCCTGTGGCACTATCATTACTCCGACAAGGGCCAGTTCGAAAAGGACTACCCGTTCTTTCACAAGATGTCGGAAAAAGAGAGAAGCGAGCATCCGCACGAGCAGGACTTGTACGATGAAGTCAATCAGCTCTCCGTCGAGGACTTGAACCGAGAACTTTCGGGCAAGATCATCATCCCCCAGCCGTTCGCGACATTGAAGAACCTGCACGACAAGCAGTCGGGGTTCGCAATCTCTAAGTTCATGCTGTTGGAGTTGCTGGCGGCTGCGGTCATGGCATTCGTCTTCATTCGCCTTGGGCGAAAAATCGCCACCGGGGGAGCCCCCAAAGGCAAGCGATGGAACATGGGCGAGGCGATGCTGGTCTTCGTCCGCGACGAAATCGCTGTGTCGGCCATGGGCAAGCACGAGGCAGAACGGTTCACACCGCTGCTTTGGACGCTGTTCTTCTTCATTCTGACTTGCAACTTGCTGGGGTTAATCCCCTGGCTAGGCGCCCCGACCGGCGCGTTTGCCGTGACCTTCGGCCTGGCTTGCGTGGTGTTTTGCACCAGTTTTGGATCGGGAATCAAGCAGTTCGGCCCGCTTGGGTTCTGGCTGAACCAGGTTCCCTCGATGGACTTGCCCGTGTGGTTGCAGCCGCTCAAGCTGCCGATTTTCGTCATCGAGGTGGCCAGCACGTGCATCAAGCACGCGATTCTGAGCGTTCGTCTGTTGGCCAACATGGTGGCGGGGCACCTCGTGCTCTTAGGCATCCTCGGCCTGATTGTCGCAGCCTCGGCCCTGGGCACCGGCAATTGGCTCTTGGTGGCCACGATCAGCGTGGTGAGCTCGACCTTGTTCAGTGTCTTGGAGCTATTCGTGGCATTCCTGCAAGCCTATGTCTTTACGTTTTTGTCGGCCTTGTTCATCAGCGCGGCAGTCCATCATCACTAGCCACGGTGGCAAGCAAGGTTTGGACCGCCGTTTTGAGATTTGCTAAACGTCCCTTATCGATTGGAAGGAGAAACATCCTGTGCTCAAGTTTGTTCCCACAGTATCGGTGGCAATTGTCGCGTTGTTGTTCTTCGCCACGCCGGCGATGGCCCAGGGCACGCACGATGCCTGGATCAACATTCCAGGCGCATTCGGCGTGGGTCTGGTGGTGATCGGGGCCGGTTACGGCATCGGAAGGTTGGCGGCTTCGGCCGTCGAAAGCATGGCCCGTCAGCCGGAGGTGGCAGGTAGCATTCAAACGGCTATGATCATCGCCGCGGCGTTGATTGAAGGATTCACATTTTATGCCTTGTTCATTTGTTCCGGGCAGAATCCATGGCCCGGCTAGTCGTCGGTGGCGTGTCAACCTAACTTCGATCGCTTTTTGGTGATATCACCTATGCACCGAATTATTGTGAAGCTGAGTCTCGGAGTCGTCTTAGCCGTGGTAGCGGCGCGCGCATCGAGCGCCAGCGACGAATCTGACGCCGGGGCTGGCCACGGCAATGCGGGCAGCCATTCAGCACACTTGGGTACGAGTGGTGTTAGCACCGACCCGTCCGAATTCAAGAGCGACCTGGCGATCTTCACGTTCGTCGTGTTCCTCTTGTTGTTGGCTATTCTCTGGAAGTTCGCCTGGGGGCCGATCTCGGTTGGTTTGGAAAAACGCGAGCACGGCATCGCCGAGCACATCGCGGCTGCCCAAAGAAGTCATGAGGAGGCCAAGCGGCTGCTGGCCGAATACGAGCGAAAGCTCGCGTCGGCTCAGGACGATGTGCGCGCAATCCTTGACGAAGCGCGCCGCGACGCGGCACATACCCAACAGGAGATCCTTGCTCAGGCCCGGGCCGACGCGGTCGCAGAAATGGACCGCGCCAAGCACGAGGTCGAAACCGCCCGCGACCAGGCCCTCAAGCAACTGGTCGAGACCGGCGCCAACCTGGCCGTGGAATTGGCGGGACGCATCCTGCGGGCCGAATTGACCCCCGCCAAGCACGCCCAGTTGATCAACGAGGCGGTCGCCAATTTCCCCAAGCATGATCCCAGCCGGAACTAGTTTTTTACAAGTAAAGCGGTAGCCCTTTGAGCGCCACAGACCAATTGAGCGACGCCAGCGACGCCTATTTGCACGCTGACATGTTCGGCCACGAGGTCGACGTGGGTGCTTACCATCTGGGCATGGTCTACGCCAAGGCCCTGTTGGGGGCCACGGAAAAGGCCGGCAACACCGACGAGGTGCTGGCCGAGCTCGATGCGCTAGTCGACGACGTGCTCAGGCGGCACCCGCAAATCGACGCGGCCCTGGGGACCGCCATGATCAACAACGACGACAAGGCGGCCATCGTCGACCGCGTTTTCGCCGGCCGTGTCACCACGGTGTTCCTTAACTTCCTCAAGGTGGTCGCCGGACACGGCCGCGGCGGTTGCCTGCGGGCGATCCGCAAGGCTGCCCACGATCTGCTCGACCATCAGCGAGGCCGCGTGCGGATTCGGTTGACCACGGCCGCGCCGTTGGATGCCGAGCTGGCCCGGCGGATCGAAGTCCAACTACGCGCGGCACTCGAAGGCGAGCCGGTCCTGGCTCGCTTCGTCGATCCCGACCTGATCGGCGGCATCGTGTTCAGGGTTGGCGACACCGTTTACGACGGCTCCGTCGCCAGCCGGCTGGAGCACGTCCGCCAACAAATGATTCACAGGAGCGTCAATGAGATTCAACGCCGACGAGATCGCTTCAGTACTACAGCAGGAAATTGAGCAGTACCAGTCCCAGATCGACGTCCGCGAAGTCGGACGCGTGCTGGAAGTGGGCGACGGTATCGCGCGCGTTTACGGCCTGTCGGGCGTGATGTCGGGCGAAATGGTCGAATTTCCCAACGGCGTCACCGGCCTGGCCTTCAATCTCGAAGAGCACTCGGTCGGCGTCATCATCCTGGGCGATTATCTCACGATCGAAGAGGGCGACGAGGTCAAGAGTACCGGTCAGTTGCTCAGCGTGCCGGTGGGCGACGCCGTGACTGGCCGCGTCGTCGATCCGCTGGGCAATCCATTGGACGGCAAGGGACCGATCGTGACCAGCGAGCGCCGGCCGGTCGAGTTCCTCGCTCCCGGCGTGGCCGAACGGCAACCGGTGCGCGAGGCGCTGCAAACCGGCATCAAGGCCATTGATGCCATGACGCCCATCGGCCGTGGCCAGCGCGAGCTGATCATCGGCGACCGCAAGACCGGCAAGACGGCCATTGGCGTCGACGCGATTATCAACCAGAAGCACTCCGGTGTAAAATGCTTTTACGTCGCGATTGGCCAGAAGGAATCGACCGTGGCCGGCGTGATCGAGGCCTTGCGCAAGCACGGCGCCATGGATTACACGACCGTCGTCATGTCGGGCGCGAGCGACCCGGCGCCCTTGCAGTACGTGGCCCCCTATGCCGGTACGGCCATGGCCGAATTTTTCATGTACAACGGCCAGCATGCTCTGATTGTGTATGATGACCTCTCGAAACAGGCCGTGGCTTACCGCCAATTGTCGCTCTTGATGCGACGTCCGCCGGGTCGCGAGGCCTACCCTGGTGACGTATTCTATTGCCATAGCCGCCTTTTGGAACGTGCGGCCAAGCTTTCGGCTGAGAAGGGGGGCGGATCACTGACCTCGCTGCCGATCGTCGAAACGCTTGAAGGTGAGGTATCGGCCTACATTCCGACCAACGTGATTTCGATCACCGACGGCCAGATCTACCTGCAGCCCGACCTGTTCTTCGCCGGCCAACGCCCCGCGATGAACGTGGGTATTTCGGTTTCTCGCGTCGGCGGCGCCGCCCAGATTCCGGCGATGAAAAAAGTGGCCGGCGGCTTGCGGCTCGACCTGGCGGCTTTCCGCGAGTTGGAGGCGTTCGCCCAGTTGGGAACCGATTTGGACGCGGCCACGCAAGCCCGGCTCGACCGCGGCTACCGCATGATCGAGCTCTTGAAACAAGGTCAGTACCAGCCGATGGACGTGTTCGACGAGGTACTCAGCATCTACGCCGGCACTCGTGGCCATCTCGACAAGATTCCCCGCGACCAGGTTGCCGAGTGGGAACGCGACTTCCTGGCGTTCATGCGCGAGCAGAAGTCGGAGATCCGCAAGAAGATTGTCGAGACCAAAAAGCTGGAGGACGACACCGCTCAAGCCCTGGAGACGGCGATCGCGGAATTCCAGCGACAATTCGCGGGCAAGAAAAAACAGGCTACGGCGAAAGCCTAGATGAGGCGGGGGCGCATTTTGGCGTGCATCGCAGGCGCCCCGTCATTTAGTCGCTTTTGCGGAGTCAATTGAAATGGACCAGAACTTCGAACCCAACCCACAAGCAGACGTGGGTGCCACGCCCGCGCAGGTAGGATCTTTTGGCGCCGGAACGCTTTCGGAGAAAGACGAACGGTTGTGGGCCATGTTGTGTCACCTGGCGTCGCTGCTGGGGTACTCGGTGATCCCGTTCGGGCACATCCTTGGGCCGCTCATCGTATGGCAAATGAAGAAAAATGAGTCACCGTTCGTCGATGACCAAGGAAAGGAAGCGTTGAATTTTCAGATTTCAATGACTTTGTACCTGATTCTGGCCGCGCTGACGATTTGCGTGGTGGTCGGCGTCGTGCTGACACCCGCGGTGGCGATTTTCGGTCTCGTCATGACGATCATTGCGGGGATCAAGGCCAATCAAGGTGTGACGTACCGCTACCCATTGACCATTCGGCTCATCAAGTAATCAGGTCCCAGTTCATTCATGGCCAAAGCCCGAGCGCTCGACAAGCGACGCAAGTCAATCAAGAACATCCGCAAGATCACGCGGACGATGGAGTTGATCGCGACGGCGCGGTTCAAGAAGGCGATGGACCGCGCCCACGCCGCGACCGCGTACACCCAGCGCATCACCGCGCTGGTCGCCGATCTGGCCAAGTCTGGCCTTGAAGTGAGCCATCCGCTGTTAGAAGCGCGCGATGAGACGAAGCACGCTTTGCTCCTGGTGATCACCGGCAATCGCGGGCTTTGCGGCGGTTACAACTCGAACGTACAGCGGGCAGCGCTGGCGCGCTATCGCGAATTGAAAGGGTCGGTGCCGAAAACGACCCTGGAGATTTCAGGAAAGCGCGGCATTTCGGCCTTCAAGTTCCGCGAAATCGTGCCTGATGAGTCGTTCACCCATTTTGAAGACAAACCTTCCTACGAGCAGGTCGAGCTGCTGGCCAATCGCTATCTCGACGACTTTGCCACCGGCAAGATCGACCGGCTCGACGTGGCCTACACGCGGTTCGAGGGAATCGCCAGGCAGTCGGCCACGGTCGAGACACTCTTGCCGCTAGGTTCTCTGGCAGGGACGAGCGCCGAAGCGCCTTCCACCGGCGAGACGCAATACGAGTTCCTGCCTTCGGCCCAGAGCATTCTGGAAGAGGTCGTGCCGGCGAGCTTCAAAGTGAAGCTCTTCAAGTGTTTCCTTGACGCGGCCGTCAGCGAGCAGATCGCCCGCATGGTTGCCATGAAGGCCGCCACAGAGAACGCCGACAAGATCATCAAAAAGCTTTCGATGACCTACAACCGTGCCCGGCAAAGCCAGATCACTGGCGAAATCATGGAAGTGCTGGGCGGGGTCGAAGCGTTGAAAGGATAGACTTCCCACATTTGGATTAACAGAAAGTTTTGATTTATTCAACCATGTCCACAGCCACTCGCACACCCAAAGAAACCGGCGGAAACGTCGGCCACGTTTCGCAGGTCATCGGTTCGACGTTCGACGTCGAGTTCCCGCCCGACAAACTGCCGGCAATTTATAACGCGGTCAAGATCACCAGTGAACACAAGGGGATCAAGCTCCGCCTTACTGGCGAGGTGCAGCAGCACCTGGGTGGCGGGCGAGTCCGTTGCGTTGCCCTGGGCAGCACCGACGGCATGATTCGAGGCCAGGACTGTATCGACACGGGCAAACCCGTCACCGTGCCCGTCGGCAAGGCGACCCTGGGCCGCGTGTTCAACCTCATCGGCGAACCGGTCGACGGTCGCGGCCCGGTCGCGGCCGACGAATACTGGAGCATCCACCGCGACGCGCCGGAAGTGACGGACCTGTCGACCAAGACGGAGCTGTTCGAGACCGGCATCAAGGTCATCGACCTGTTGACGCCATTCGTGCGCGGCGGAAAGGCCGGGCTGTTCGGCGGGGCCGGCCTGGGCAAGACGGTGATCCTCACCGAATTGATCGCCCGCATCGCGAGCGCCCACGGCGGTTACTCGGTGTTCGCCGGCGTCGGCGAGCGAACCCGCGAGGGGACCGACCTCTGGCTCGAAATGCAGGAAGCCAAGATCGGCGATACCGGCCGTAGCGTCATCGAGCAAACCTGCATGGTCTTCGGCCAGATGAACGAGCCGCCTGGTGCCCGGTTGCGAGTGGCTCTTTCGGCGTTGACGATGGCCGAGTACTTCCGCGACACGACCGGCGCCGACACGTTGTTGTTCGTCGACAACATTTTCCGTTTCTCGCAGGCCGGCAGCGAGGTCTCGGCGCTATTGGGCCGCATGCCTTCGGCCGTGGGTTACCAGCCCACCCTGGCCACGGAAATGGGCGCCTTGCAGGAGCGGATCGCCTCGACGTCGAAGGGGGCCATCACCTCGGTGCAGGCCGTGTACGTGCCGGCCGACGACCCGACCGACCCCGCCCCGGCCACGGCCTTCGGCAACCTCGACGCATTCTTGTACTTGGAGCGATCGATCAGCGAGAAGGGCATTTATCCCGCGGTCGACCCGCTGGCATCCTCGAGCCGGATTCTCGATCCGCAGTACGTGGGCGAGCGGCATTACGCGATCGCCCGCCGCGTGCAGCGCACTTTGCAGCGATACCGCGAGCTGCAAGACATCATCGCCATTCTTGGTGTCGACGAATTAAGCGAGCAGGATAAGCTGGTCGTCCATCGCGCTCGCCGCATGGAACGGTTCCTCTCACAGCCGTTTCTCGTGGCCGAGGTGTTCACCGGCAAACCGGGTGAAATCACCAAGCTCGCCGACACGATCCGCAGTTTCGAGGAGCTCGCCGACGGCAAATGGGACCATTTGCCCGAAAACGCTTTCATGTACGTCGGCCCGATCGAGCAGGCCGAAGAGCAGGCGAAGAAACTCGCGGCGAAGAAATAGGGGATACCATGGTCGACCACGCGCACGAACACGCCACGGATCCTAGCGGTCGGAGCCTCCGCCTGGTGGTGGTCACACCCGAAACGACCTTGCTCGACGAGTCGGCCGACTTTGTCGCGCTCCCACTGTTCGACGGCGAGATTGGCATCGCTCCGCTCCACAGTCCGCTCATTGGCCGGCTGGGGTACGGCGAGATGCGGCAAGTCGTGGGCGGCCAGACCCGGCACTTTTATGTGGATGGCGGGTTCGTGCAAGTGGTCGATAACGTCGTTTCGGTGCTTACCAACCGTGCCTTGCCGGCCAAGAACCTCGATCGCGCGGTCGCTGCCGAACAACTGACGGCGGCCCGCAATCGTTCGGCCCATTCGCCTGAGCAGATGGCCGTTCGCGACCGGATCGAGGCCCAAGCTCGCGCCCAGCTCCGGGTAGCGGGCCGGGCGAATTAGCCCGGAAACCATCCTGTCAATCGTCTTTCCCTGTTATAATCGAGTCTTCGACACTCGATATACCTGCGGAGCCCTTGGGCAGGACGTGTACACCTATCTGACGTTCACCGCCGGTCAGCGGGCCGGCGCCAACCTGCTGCTCGATCCTCTCCACAAGACGCGAATCGGACGCGGCACGGAATGTACGATCATGCTGCCCGACGCGCTCTGCTCGCGCGTTCATGCGGTGATCGCGCGTGAAGACGATGTCTGGCGGGTTCGCGACGCCAACAGCCGCAACGGAACGTTTGTCAACGGACAAAAAATCGACGAGGCGGTGCTGGGCGAAGGGCACCACGTGCGGATCGGCTCGACCGAGTTCGCCTTCCATCAAAGCGAACAGCCGCCGACGGTCGGCCCGTCGACCGACCTGAACATGACCCAAACGCTGATCAAGGAAACCCGCGTGGGCGCGCTCAGCGGCGACTCCTTCGCCTTTTCAGCAGCCAACCACCCGGATCAGGCCCAAGAGCTTTCGGTGCTGTACCAATTGTCGATCGGGCTTTTGGGCTGCACCGATCCGAATGAGCTGATGCGGATCGCACTTGGCGTGGTGCGCGATCGTACACGGGCCTCGGTCGTCGGCTTTTTATGGGCCAGCGACGACGGCAAGCTGAAGCCGAAACTGGTGATTCCCGAACGTTCCGCGGCCCACGTCTCGTTGAGCGAGCCCCTGACAAAGCTGGTCTGTGAGGAAGGGCACGCCGTCTGGATCGCCAACCAGCAGTCGCACGCCTCCGACGACACGCTCTCGCACTTTGCCGACGCGCTGTGCGTGCCGCTGGTGGCCGTGGGGGGTGCGTTGGGGGCGATCCACGTCTATCTCGAAAAGGGCCGCTTCCGGCAGTCGCATTTCGACTTCACGATATCGGTCGCCAACATCGTCACCGTGGCCCTGGTCCGCGCCCGCAAGGAAGAGAGCCTCGAAACCGATTTCGCGCAGTTGAAGGCCAAATCGCCCGGCTACGACGAACTGATCGGTGAAAGCCCCTCGATCGTCGATCTCAAGGCGAAAATCGGCCGCCTCGGCCGGGCCACGGGCTGCATACTGATCCGGGGTGAGAGCGGGACGGGCAAAGAACTGGTCGCGCGGGCGATTCACCGCGGCGGCCCGCGCGCCGACCGGCCGCTGTTGTCGATCAATTGCGCGGCGATCCCCGCCGACTTGATGGAAAGCCAATTGTTCGGTCACAAGGCTGGCTCGTTCACGGGCGCCGACCGCGACCATGATGGCCTGTTCCAGCAGGCCGACTTGGGCACGCTGTTTCTCGACGAAGTCGGAGAGCTCAGCTTGCAGGGCCAATCGAAGCTGCTGCGAATTCTCGAGGGGCACCCGTTCCTGCCAGTCGGCGGCAGCAGCGAGATCCAGGTCGACGTCCGCGTGATCGCGGCCACGAACCGCGACCTCTTGGCCTACGTGGGAGAAAAAAAATTCCGCGAAGACCTTTACTATCGCCTGACCGTGTTCGAACTGGTCGTGCCGCCGCTACGGCAGCGCGGCAGCGATGTTGGTTTGTTGATCGACTTTTTCCTCGATCATTTCAAGCGGCAACACGGCCGTCCCGGGCTGCGGCTTTCCGACGAAGCACGGGCGAAAATGCTGGCATCGCAATGGCCCGGCAATGTGCGGCAATTGCGCAATGCGATCGACAGCGCCGTGGTGCTGGCGGCCGGCGAGCGGATCGAAACCGGCGACCTGGGGCTGCGCGAGGCCGCCGGGGCGGTGTTGGAGTCGTTGCGCATCGAGGATTGGGAGCGGAAGCTGATCGTCGAGGCGCTTGCGCGCACCGACGCCAACGTACCCGAGGCCGCCAAGCTGCTAGGCATTGGCCGCGCCACGCTCTACCGTAAGCTCGAAGATTACGGCATCAGTCGTTGACGCTTCAATTGAAGTGGCTCGCATCCACCAGAAAGTTGCCGTTGTTGCCCAACGGCATGTAGGGGAGCCAGCGAGCGCCGTTGACAGTCTTGGTACGGGCGTTGCGGCCCGGATACCAGGCCAGCCCCACGCTTACGTTGTAGGCATCCTGGGTCGAGCCGTTCGGCCCGGGGTGCGCGTTGGCGGCCATGTACATCGCATTGGTGTAGAGCGATAACTGTTCGGTCAGCGGCAACAGTGCGGACATACCCAAGATCACGGAGCCCACCAGTCCGCTGCCGACGAGCCGTTTCGCATCGGGGACGCCGACGTAGAGCCAGGTGTCGGCCCCTTGGTCGAACTTGTGGTGCCAAAAGGCGTTGATTTGGTTGATTGCCCGGAACTGGTTGTGGTTGTCGGGCCGATCGCCGATGTAACTCTTGTCATGAACCGTGGCCCAGACGCCTAATGAGTTACTACCGCTGAAAGCCCATTCGAATTGCCCACGCCACTGGCTAAATGTCGGCGACAGCGCATATTGCCCGTAGTTGTCGTTGATCATCCAGTCGTGAACCAGTCCGAAGCTCGCCCGCTGGCCCACTTGCGCGCGGCGAAAGCAACCGGTCGTGATGAAGAACTGTTGTTGGGCGCCCGAGAGTTGCGGTGCCGATGACGACCGGCCGCTGAAGTCGTATAAGCCGTAGCTGGCCCCCAACTGCCAACCAACGCCCCAGCGTTCGACCACCGGGATCGCGGCGTTCAAGCCGTTGACGGTGCCGAAGTTGCTTTGAAACGAACCTTCGGGCGGGCCGCGGAACGTATCTGTCGCCGTAAAGGCCGTGAAACCTAGGCGCGGACCGTCGCCGCCTGACGCGCGGCAAACATCGCATGAACCGTCGTTACACTGCGTGCAGATCGATTTGGCGAAGGTGTCCTGCTTCAAGTCCGACGTCGGGCCGGGTACCGCAAACTCCGGAACTTCCCCGGCAGGTGTTTGCAAATCGGCACCAAGGCTTGTGGAAAATTCCGTCGGAGGCGTCGTGGCGCGAGGCGCGGCCGGAGCCGCCTTGCCGAAATTCGAATTCAACTGAAGTTCTTGGGCGGTCGCCACCGAGCACAACATCACGTTCAAAACGAGTCCCACCCTTAGGCAGATGAACCTATCGACGTTCACGTGGATGTCTCCGGTGGAACGATGCGTCATTTCTGGAAAGTGGCGCGCGGCGGCCCAGCTCTACAATGCGAAGGAAAGAAGAAATGGCGGCGGATGATACCGAAATGGCCTTTCGCCGCAAGATCATTCGTAGGCAAAACGCAATAAATGGATTTGGACGACTGGACCCGCTTGACTCGACTCGTGCCAGCAGCGCGCGGTTTCGCCAGACCCAGGAGAATCGCCGAGGCGACGATTGGGCAAGCGGCGTAAGTTGAGGTCCACTGCGAGAAGCAATTGTCATTCTTGGATCTATGGGGCGTGAACGGCACAAATGGCCGTTCGACGTTAGAACGTAAACTGCGCGCCAAAGCGCGCATAAGCCGCAAAAAAAATTCGCTGCCCATGCGCGCTTATGTTCATCAATTACGTTCTACCGTGCAGCGAAAGGTCTGTTCGGTACGATCGGCCGCGAATTTCGCAACTGATTCGGCCCAGCCTCACTTCCTCTGTGCCATGGATCCCCAACATTTGTTTCAGAATCCCGAGACGCCGCAACCGAGTTTGGTTTGCCGGTTGCCCCGCTTGGGGACTGGATTAGCGGCGTTCGTGTTGACGACCCTTGGATTGCGCTTCGGACTCGTGTTGCTCGGCCTGGGACCTGCGTCGAACTTCTTCGACATCAAATGGCGTCAATTCGAAGCCTGCGCTGACGAGTACGACGTACTGTTCTTCGGAACCAGCCGTGTCCAGAGGCACCTCGACACGCGAGCCATGCGCCAGGTCTGGGGCCGGCAGGGCCTCGACTGTCGCGCCTATAACTTCGGTCTGCCACGAATGAACATCCTTGAAGCCGACGAACTGCTGCGGCGGCTCGCTGCGCGGCGCCCGCGACGGCTCAAGGCCGTCGTGTTTGAACCCACTTTGTACCTGTTTGATCTGGACAACTGGGCGAGCGACCGCGATCTGGCCACGCACGACTGGGAGCGTACCTTGCTGGCCGTGCGCAACACCCTTGCAAGTGAGTGCCGTCGAGGCAGCGGCGCGTGGGAGCAACTGCGATTCGCCTGGCCGCACGTCATGAGTTTCCTCTGCCGCTCGGTCAACCTGGGTTCGGCAGCCTCACTGGTCTTTCCGACGGTCTCACGGCGTGATGCGTCGGGATCTGCAGCCGCCGTCGATGAACTGGCGGGCTTCTTGCCGCTGCCCCCATCCAGCCCCACCGAAGGCAGTGCCGCCCCGCGCGACGATTGGCAGCTCCGGTTCACTCGGTTCCTGACGCACGATAAAGCTCCTGATTGGCGGGGCGCGCCATTGAGCGGGGAAGAGTCGGATTTTTTCGACGATCTACTTGCCCGAATTCGCGAGTTGGGTGCTGCGCCTGTATTCCTACTCGGGCCACGCGTCAAACGCGATTCCCATACCGCCGCGCTGCTGCGGAGCCATGAAGAACGGTACGGCGGCGTCCCCTTGCTCGACTACCTGCGCGGACGTGGCTACGAGGACATCTACCGTCTCGACTACTGGCACGATTTCGATCACCTAAACGCCCATGGTGCCGCGATCGTTTCAAGCCAGGTGGCCCACGACCTGACTGCCGTGCTGCGATTGCAGTATTCTCCGGCCGTCGTACAAGAGGACGGGGGCCATGCTGTTCGTTGAGTTGAGGTTCTTCTTGTTCGCGGCGGTCGTGTTCGCCGTACACTGGTCGTTGCGCCACAACGGCGTCCGTAAGGTGTGGCTGCTCGCCGTCAGCTACGTCTTCTACGGCGCCTGGGACTGGCGGTTTCTGTCGTTGATCGGACTGAGCACGGGGCTGGACTTCATCCTGGCAAGACAGCTCGGTTGTACGGATGGGCAACGTCGGCGCCGGCTATTGCTGGTGGTCAGCCTCGCAGTCAACTTGGGCTTGCTCGGTGCGTTCAAGTATTTCAACTTCTTCGCCGCTTCCGCCGCCGATCTGTTGCGGTTGTTGGGGTTCGTCGTTCACGAGCGCACCTTGGCGATCGTGTTGCCCGTGGGGATCAGCTTTTATACATTCCAATCGCTCAGCTACGTTGTGGATGTCTACCGTAAGCAGCTTTCCGCCACGAACAGCCTGGTTGATTTCGCTCTATACGTGGCGTTCTTTCCACAGTTGGTGGCGGGGCCCATCGTCCGCGCCGGGGATTTTCTGCCGCAGCTCGCCATGGCCCGCCGGTTCAGCGAGGTCCGCGTTCAGCCGGCGCTGCTCCTGTTTTTGATTGGTTTCTTCAAGAAGGCTTGCATCTCCGACAACCTGGCGCCGTTTGTCGATGTGTACTTTGCGGCCCCCGGCGAATTCGACGCAGCCAGCGCCTGGCTGGCGGTGCTGTTCTACTCCGTGCAAATCTATTGCGACTTCTCTGGTTATTCCGAAATGGGTATCGCTTCGGCAGCGCTATTGGGCTACCGGCTCTGCGAAAACTTCCGCCATCCTTACCTGGCGTCGAACTTGTCCGAATTCTGGCGCCGCTGGCACATCAGCCTGTCGAATTGGCTGCGCGACTACGTGTACGTCCCGCTGGGCGGCAACCGCCGCGGCCATTGGCGAACCTCGGCCGACTTGTTGACGACCATGTTCCTGGGCGGCCTCTGGCACGGAGCCGCCTGGACCTTCGTGCTCTGGGGAACCATGCACGGCCTGGCGCTGATCGTCCAGCGCGCGGTGACGGCCTGGTCGGGAGGATTCAAACGGTTCGGAAGTCTGGCCACCGTATTGGGAACGCTCCTGACTTGTTATTGGGTCGGAGCGACGTGGGTCTTGTTTCGCACACCCGATTTGCGCGGCGCCGCCTTGGTGCTCGAGGCCTACTTGGGTTTCGTTTCGCACGGCGCGTCGAACTTGCCGGGCGTGCTTTGGTTGCATCTCGCTTGCCTCGCCCTGGCGCACTACCTGAGTTGGCGTGCCGACCTGTACGGCTGGGCGTCCCGTGTCTCGCCGTCGCTGTTCGCGACGTTTTTTGGCTCGTCGGTTGCTGCCTGCCTTTGCCTGCTTCCATCGGGAAACAGGCCCTTCATCTATTTTCAGTTTTGAGCCGGAGAGCGGCATGGTGCTAGCATCGCGATACTTGCTGGCCGAGAGGTTGGCCGGCGGCAGCGCGTCACGGTACTTCGCGGCGCGAGGTCATGGTCGCCGCACATTGGCCTGGGCGGTTGCGACCTATGTCGCGTTGCAGCTTGTCGTGACACTAATCATCGACTCTTCCGAACCGGGGCTGCGCGATACGGAGTACGGCCATCGGCTTGCATTGTTGCGGGCGAAACAGGCGGCGTGCCTCGACCGGCCTTTGCTGTTTGCATTGGGGAGCTCGCGCACGCTTTACGGTTTCCGCCCGGATGCGCTCGGCAAATCGGCCGAAGGCACCCTGGCCTTCAACTTTGGCGGGCTTGGCGCCGGCCCGCTGGTGGAGTGGATGTTCCTCGACCGACTCTTGGTGGAGGGCCTTAGCCCGCGCTGGCTGGTGGTTGAAATCCACCCGGCATTGCTACACCCCGCTCCGTATGGCCACGACCGACGGAACCCGCTGGAGGTCGAGCGTTTTTCGTTGCGTGACATCCGGCTACTGTCGCGTTTCGTCGACGCGCCGCTGGCGCTTTGGGCCGATTGGCTTGGGTTACGCCTGGGTGGCTGTTACTGGTACCGCGCCGCGTTATTGAGCCAGCGGGCGCCATCGTGGATGACGGCCCCGCGGCCTCGCGATCCGCACGGATTCGAGCGATTTGGTAGTCTGGGATGGGTTCCCGGCCCCTGGAAGATCGACGACGAGGCCGTGCGGCAAACGAATGTCGATGCTTCAATCCGCAGGTTCGCGGCAGCCCTGCGCGACTTTCGCGTGGGCGACGGCGAGCGCCAAGCATTGCGGGATATGTTGGACATCTGCCGTCGCGAGGGCATTGAGGTTTGCCTTTGCCTGATGCCCGAAGCCACCAGGTTCCGACGCGGCTATCCTGAGGGGACACGGCGGCAAATCGATGCATTGATGGCCGAGTTGCGGTCCGAATTCGGTGTAAAGGTCATCGACGCTGGGGACTGGTGCGTCGACCGCTGTTTCGTTGACGGTGAGCACTTGATGGCCGATGGCGCCACTGAGTTTTCCCAACGTTTCGTCCACGGCGTACTCCGACCCTGGCTCGCCGATACAACGGCCCGGCGCTGATGTGCGATGGCGGCCATGGAGAATTGGGGCTCCTGGAAAACACCGGGCGCGGCAAAGAAATCTTTCCTAGGCGAGGGCGTCGCAGAATTTTGTAAATCGACGCAGTCAAGATTCTGCGCTAAGCGATATCGCCTGGATACTGGCAAGCTGATAGATAACTGAGACAACGTCGGTTATCTTTGCGGTCGTTTGTCGATTTGACACAGAAAAGGGCGAAAGGGCGGCCGTGCCGGAATCGCATTCGGGCGATGAAACTAGCGGAGTGCAGGTGCATGAAGGCGGACGGGACGCCGCTTCAGCAGCAACGGCTGCTGAGCCGTACAGAAACTGAGCCGAGAGGTGCCGTTTTGTCATTGCCCCCCGAACGGCTCAACCGTTGCGACCGCGTTGTTTTGGGCGTTCTGGCAACCTCCTTTCTGCTCTTAAGCATCCTGGTGCTGACCCGTTCGGCCCTGCTTCCCCGGCGCTATGGCGATTGGAACGTCTTCGCTCGCGCGGCGTGGGCGGTTCGCAACGGCGATGACCTTTATGACGCAACCGACGATAACGGCTTCCACTACCTTTATCCCCCAACATTCGCCATTCTAGTCGCCCCTCTGGCCGATGCACCCGCGGGCATTCTACGCGACGGTCTGCTTCCGTATCCGGCGACAGTGCTCGCCTGGTTTTTCTTCAACCTGGTTTGCCTTGCGCTGGCAGCGCATTGGCTGGCTGCGACGCTTGAACACGCGACCCCCGCCTGGTCTGCCGCAGATTGGCGAGGCAGTCGCGGTTGGTGGGGACTACGAGTATGGCCCATTTGCGTCTGCTTACCGGCGATCGGACATACGCTGGTGCGTGGTCAGGTGGGCATGCTGATGTTACTGTTTTTGAGCGGCGTGATTTCGGCGGCCGCTCGCGGAAAAAGTTGGCGGGCGGGCGGTTGGTTGGCGTGTGCAATCTGCTTGAAGGTCATCCCGGCACTATTGCTCGTCTATCCGCTATTCCGCCGAGATGTCAGGTTCTTAGGTGGCTGCGCGCTCGGGCTGATCGTGGGACTGGTTGCCATACCCGTGGCGGTCCGCGGGCCGCGGCAAACGTGGCGCGATTACGAGCGCTGGAATGAAGTGATGGTCGCCCCGGCGTTGGCGCGCGGGACCGATACTTCGCGAGCAGTCGAAGTGCTCAATGTGACGGCGACCGATAGCCAGTCGTTTCTGGCCATGATCCACAACACAGTCTTTCTCGATCGCTCGACGCGTCCACGGCAAGCGGCCACCTATACTCGGTTGGCCTCGTATATCGCCAGTGGCCTCCTGCTTCTCACCGTGCTCGTCGCGTCTCGCCGCGCGGCAAGGTCCGACGCCGTTGCGACCGTCATCGTGTGGGGCGCGCTAATCGAATTGATGATGCTGGCCAGTCCCGTTTGCCACTTGCACTACTTCTGCCTCTCAGTGCCTCTAGTAGCCGGTCTGTTCGGAGCCGCGTGGTACGATTGTAGACGACCCAAGCTCGGCATCGGACTGTGGGCGCTGTTTGCCATCAATCTCGCCGCCAACATCGTACCGCATATTCGGGGCATGGAGGTGTGGCGCGACGTGGGCCTTGCCGGTTACGCCGCCGTGGCTCTTGTAGCCACCGCGATCGTGGTACTTTGGCGGCGTCGGTCGCCTGCCGGCGGGATTGCTTTTGATCTTGTCAGGCAACGATCGCCAGTATCAGAGTTGAATTCGTGTAAATCTTGAGCTTGCTAGCGTGCGGCCCTGATTCTACGCACGCCGCGTAAACCGCCGATTCTCATGGGAGGCTACCCGGTCCCGTGAGCAACGTTCCCGCCGGATGCGCCCAGATTGTCTCGACAATTCACGGGCTGTAGCGCGCGCTTCCGAACCTTTCTTGCGTTCATTGATTCAGGCGGGAGAGTTCGTTCTCCGCCGGCGACGATTTCCTGGTTCCGTGCCCGCAAATTCCTTGACGCAAATGTAATTCGTGGATTGAATCCAAATACCGGGCTCGCACGCCCGCATGTGAACGAAAAAAAGGGACGCCCATGTTGATGCTTTTTGGCAGGTTACGAAAGAAAGTCCGCGATCGCCGCCGTAGCCTTGTTCGGCGGCCCTGCAGTCTGCGGCTGGAAGGATTGGAACAGCGCGCGCTTTTGCACGGCCTCGCCGCGGCCACGGCGGCGGCTCCCGCGACGCAGCTTGAGTTGATCGCTCCCGCAAACGTCGCGTCAGGCACCTCCGCAACCTTGGAGGTTGTTGCGCTGGACGCCTCCAATCACCTGGCTCGCAATTACTCCGGCACCGTCCATTTCACCACGACCGACACCGCCACCGGCGTGGCGATCCCCGCCGATTACACGTTCTCGGCCGGCGACCACGGCGTTCATTTCTTCCCAATGACGCTCGATACGACGGGAAGCGAGACGGTCACCGCCACCGACACCACGACCAGTTCCATTACCGGAAGCGTGACCGTGACGGTCAACCCGGCGCAAGTCGTGACACACTTTGGTCTGTTCGCTCCAAGTCATGTGACCGTCGGCCAGGCGACATCGGTCGAAGTCGTGGCGCTCGACGCCGCGAACCACCGCGTGACGGGCTACACGGGCACGGTCCAAGTCAGCGCCGGCGATAGCAACGCGACCGTGGCACCGACATCGTACCAGTTCACAGCCGCCGACCACGGCGAACACGTTTTCCAGGTCACTCTGACCGCGGCCGGCACCGAAGTGATCACCGCGACCGACGCGGCGACCAGCACGGTCACAGGCGACATTAGCCTGTCGGTCACCCCGGCACCGGTGGCGACGCATTTGGGACTTCGCGTTCCCGAGTACGCCGCCGCCGGCCAGCCGACGACGGTCGACGTGGTGGCGCTCGACGCCTCGAACCATGTGGTGCAGGGCTATACCGGCACGGTGCAATTGACGAGCGGCGACGGCGCCGCGACCTTGCCGTCGAGTTACACGTTTTCGGCAAGCGACCACGGCGTTCATCGGTTTCAGGTGACCTTTGGCACGACGGGCAGTGAAACTCTGACCGCCGCCGACACGGCGAATAGTCTGACGAGCACCGTCACTTTGACGGTCAATCCGGCGCCGGTCGCGACGCACTTTGTGGTCCTTGCGCGCGCCAACGTCCCATCGGGCAAGGCCGTCGACGTGCTCGTGGTGGCGCTCGACGCCTCGAACCATCCGGTGTCTGGCTATACCGGCACGGTGCATTTCACCAGTGGCGACACGGCCGCGACATTGCCCGCCGATTATACCTTCACGGCCGCCGACCACGGCTATCACGTGTTCCAGGTAACGTTCGCCACCGTGGGGAGCGAAACGTTGACCGTTACCGACACGGCGCCTCAATCGTCGGTGGCGGGCACGATCACCGTCAACGTTCAAACTCCGCCGACAACGACTGGCGGTGGTGGCACGACGGGTATCGGCGGCGGCCACCACATGGGTTGGTCGCATTCCGACGCGGTCTTCGCCGGCATGGGCGGCGGAGGACACCACTGGCGTTGGCACAACTGAGAGCTGCAACCTTCGACTAGGCGATGCGGCACTTATTGTGCGACAAGGTACCGGGTACTTCCGTCATGACGCAGTCGGCGCGGCGGCACCCGTTCATTTCGTGGCGTCGGCGAAACGGCGGCAGTCTCCCCCTGAAAGCGGGCGCCGGCAACGTAGCACGCCATGCCGCTGGCTAGGAGAGCCCAGAAAATGTGGTCTCCTTCGATCAGCGAACCGGCGAGCTGCCCACCCAATTCTTCGATATCCGCCAATACCGCCTCGAGGGCCTGGCCCAGTCGTTCGGCGTCGATCGACAACCGAGGCGTCAGCGGAAGCGCCAACTTCCACTCCGAAGCCCATCCGGTCTCCGGTGGAGTCGCGGCGAGCGGTTCGGACGTCGGCACGATGGCGATGTGCCTCAGGAGTCGATGGGCCGTCGCGGCCAGTGCCACCGCATCGAGCACGGTGTCATGTCTTGTCTCAAACGAGTCCCAAGCATCGGCAGCCGCGCCCGTGGATTTGGCTTGGGAAGAACCGCCGGCAGCGCCACCATTCAGATTCGCCTTCAATGTCGGCGGTTGTCCTATCGTCGAAGACGCGGAAACAATTTCTTCGCCAATCCGTTGCGCATTCGCGTCGTCAACCGTGCGCAGGATAGTGCCGGTTAATTGAATTGCCGTCGACTGCAGCCGCGCGCCAAGCGCCAATGGTACAGCCGGTCGAGACTCCGCATTTTCAAGGGCAACTTCAGTCGCCTCGTCGGCCGCCATCTTCGTCGGCGGCGCATCGTGCCCCAACGACAGTGTGGAGTACGACGTCCGATCGTCAAAATCAAGCGTCGCCGGAGGGTCTGCGCCGTTTTCGACGTTGCTACCACGTACGAACGTGTCGTGCCCTGACCTCGACAGAATGCCACTCGACTTCTGGTAACCATCTTCGCCGACGCGTTGCACGTCGTTTAGTTGCGGATTGCCTGAAAGCGCTCCGGATGGGAGCGCGAACGACGCGGCTGCAGCCTCTGATTCGAGATGCAGTGTCACTTGACCGACCGGCTGAGTTGTTTCCACGTGAGTCGGGATTGCCGGCCCGGCCGTGGCAGCCAAGAGACAACGGCGCTCGAGCGACTCGAAGACCGTGGGGCGTCGGAGGTGGACTAAACGCCGAGTCGTTAATTGGACGAGCACCCTTCGGTTCCTTCCGGGTGATGCGACGATCCGACTCCCGAGCGCTGCAAGCATTGCATGCATGCAATCGAGATGAGCGCGACGGCAGCTCCATCTGCCGGCAAACTCGTGCCATTTTAGTGCGGATTCGAATCAGGGCAATCGCAATAAGCTTGCGACTTCGATCGCCGGCCCGGCTAGGTCGCGTTGCGGCCGGCCGCGATCGCCAAACCTGAACGGCCGATTGGCGCAAACGACAAGGCGTCGACCGGGCAGGCGTCGCAACGCGTCGAGTCCAAAGGCGATTTCGATCGGCTTCTTGTCGCGGTGCGCAATGCCGGCAACGTCGATACCCATCGGACAAGCCTGCGTGCAAAGGCCCAGGCCTCTGCACTTGTCGTTCGGTACCACAGCAAAACGGCTGCGGCTGAACTTGCCGAAGAGCTGCATGCCCTGGGCCAGAGGGCAACCGTAGCGGCACCGGATGCGCGTGCCAAGTAAAGGGTACGCTCCGATGCCCGCCACCGAGCGTCGGGCTGCCCTATGGCGGGCAGAACGTAAGGCACGAGATAAGACCCGATGCTCTGTGCAAGCAAGATCGAAGCAAATTTCGCACGTTGGTACGACGAGAGCGGTTCCTTCTTCTTGCTGCGCTGATAACGGTTGCGGTTCGCCACCAGCACCCACAAGCACGTACCGGCCACCAGGGCAGTTTATGAACTGGCGTACCAGAACCCCGGGCTTTTACCCAACAGGTAAAACGTCCGAGGGTCGGCACCGGCAGGCAAGATCCAATGCGGGTACTTGCAGATGACATAGAATCCAAGCACAGCGGGATGGAAGACCGCCAGGAACGCCCATTCGGTGGGCGAGGGGTGTTTGGAGGCGATGGTGGCCATGATAGATACAGGAACGGTCTTGCGTCGCCAAAGCGCGCCTTGAGACGTAGAGGATGAAGCTTGATGGATGAAAGTGCAAGGGCAATGCACTTGGCATTGCACAACATTGGAAAGCCAGGTAAAAGACACCGCCCCCCCCCTTCGTCGTCCGACCTCCGTCCTAGCTTCATATTCTGGGGCCGCTGGTGCACCATGACGGGCTCGTCCGGCGATTGCCCGCTCGCAGCCGATTGCGCGACTTTGCGCCTAATTCCATGAATCGTCACGAATTTCGCGCGCGCCATAAGCGGAACCGAACGTTTATCTCGCGCATCGGACAAAACTCTTGGAGAACCGCCGATCGTGAGTCAACGGATTGCACTCTCGGGCGCGACAGGCTTCGTCGGTGGTTATGTCCTGCGCGGACTGCTAGCAGCCGGCCACCATGTGGTGGCATTGGCCCGCGCGGGCACTGGCTCTTCGGCAGCCGACCGCGTGGCGGCCACTTTGAAAGGCCTGGACGGCGGCGCGACGTCTCCCACGGCGGCTGAGTTAACCGTTCTGCCAGTCGACCTAGGCCGGCGAAACCTGGGCCTCGATCGGGCCGCGGCCAACCGTTTACGGCAATGTTCAACGTTGATTCACGCCGCGGCGTGCGTCGACTTCGATGCCACCGACGACGGCGAACCGGCGCGAACCAACGTCGAGGGCACTCGGCGCCTTTGGGAAGCAACTCGCGGCGGCGAGTTGCGGCATTGGATTCAAGTCAGCACGGCGTACGCTGCCGGTATGCGGCAGGGGCCGATCGCCGAAGATGACCACCACCTCCGAACGTTCCGCAACGCGTATGAAGCCAGCAAATGGCAAGGCGAAGAGTACTTGCGAAGCGCGGCGGCCGAAGACGGTTTGCGGCTGTCGATCCTGCGGCCGGGGACCGTGCTGGGCGAACACCACAGTGGCAGGACCAGTAGCTACCGAGGCACCTATGTGCCATTACGGGCGCTGGGCGCATTGGCCCGTCAGGCAGAGTTGAACTCCGATGGCCGCCGCCAACTCAACTTGCGATTGAACATCGACGCGCGAACCGGGCGCAACCTGGTGCCGGTCGATTGGACGGCGCGAGTCATCACGGCGGCGGTCGAGCCTCACCGACGATGCCACGGCGCCTACCATCTCACGCCCGCGACACCGACGACAACCGCCGAGATCGTCGCCTCGGTGCATGAACATTGGAATTGCACGGGTTTGACGTTTTCTTCCGTGCTGCCTGACGACAACCGCAGTGCGGCCGAGCGATGGTTCTACAAGAGCCTGCTCGACCTGGCGCCCTATTGGCGCGGCGAGCCGCGCTTCGATCGGCGGCGGTTCGCCGCGGAATTCGGCGATTGTCCCTGCCCACGCACCGATGTCCCCGCGCTGGTGCGCCTCTGGCAGTTTGCCGACCGCGACCACTGGGGGCGAAAACCGCGGGACCGACGAAAGCCACAGGTCCAATCAATGGCCGGTTTTCCCTGCGGCGAATACTTGGAGCGATTTCTGCCGCAATTCGCCCGACGTTCGTCGATTGCCCAGGCCACACGGGTTTCCGCGTCTGTGAATTTTCAACTTAGCGGACCCGGCGGCGGCGTCTGGACATGCGTGATCGACCAGGGCGACGTGCGGCGGGTCACGCGCGGCGCCGTGGCGAACAGCGACGTCGTCTATTCGGCCAGCAGCGAGACTTTTGGCCGTGTGGTCACCGGACGGTTGAAGCCGCAACAGGCGTTCCTTCAGCGACAGGTCGAAATCGACGGCAATATCGAAGCCGGTCTCAAATTGGCGATCTTGTTCGGGCAATTCATTGAAGAATTCCCCTTCAGTCTCGAGAACGCGGAGTCGAAACGTGTTGCTTGATCTGTCTGCCCCAACGGTGACCGAATGCGTGCGATTGCCGCTGGCCGGCGGCGGCCTGGAAGGGTTGCTTTCCTATCCGGCCGTCGGCGACGTCTGGTGCACCGTCGTGGTCGTGGGGCCGCACCCGCTGCTGGGCGGCGATATGCACAACAATGTCGTCAGCGCCGTGGGCGAGCATCTCGCCGCCGCCGGTTGTCTGACGCTAAGATTCAACTACCAAGGCGTCGGCGACAGCACAGGCGAACGGTGCGACGATCCACGGCGGCTCGACGAATTCTGGACGACATCGCGTTTGGCCGACGAGTCCGAGCGCTGGCGCGATCTCGACGCGGCGGTGCGGTTCCTGCGCGGCGCGGCGACGTCGTCGATCCCCTTTGTCTTGGTCGGGTACAGCTTCGGTTGTGCGGTGTCGTGCGATTGGCTCGGCAAGGGAGGACAAGCTGCTGGCCTGGCGGCGATCGCGCCGACCGTGGCGCAGCACGATTATACGCCGCTCGAACGGCTGGCGCTGCCAAAACTGGTCCTGGCAGCGCGCAACGATTTCGCCTCAAGCGAGACCGCGCTCGTGGCGGCGGCGGACTGCTGGTGCGCGCCGAAAGAGTGCCGGCTGGCGGACCTCGACGATCATTTCTTTCGGGGTTGTGAGCCCTGGCTTATTGAAAATCTCCTGCCGTTTCTCAAGCGCGTAAGTCACGAACATTCGTTGGACTGAGGAAGCTGAAATGCTCGGGACCACCTCGGCGCTCGTGGCACAAGACCGCGCCCGCGACGATCGCCTTCAGATCGCACTCGACTTGCACTTGCACCCACGGCACGGCAGCGCCTTCTGGCTGGCGCGCCAGGAATCGCTTGGCCGCGACCTGAGCCGCGCAGTGCGTTCGACCTCCGAGCTGCACCAGTTGGGACGAACCGTCCCGGCCGACCTGCGAGGCCGCAGTGTCTGGGATTTCGTACCGCGCGGGTTGTGGAACCGGCGTAAGGACTTCGTCACCGGCGAGACTGGAGGCACGAGCGGATTGCCGTTGCCAACGGCCTTTACCGAAGACGAATTCCACGAGGCATTCGTGTTGCCTTTTCTGGAAGTCGCCAGCCACACGGCATTTCCTCGCGGCGAGGGCTGGTTATTCCTCGGACCCTCCGGGCCGCATCTGATCGGCCTGGCGGCGAGGAAGCTGGCCCGTGAACTCGATAGCCCGCCTCCCTGGTTCGTCGATTTCGACCCTCGCTGGGCCAAGCAGATTGCCTCCGGTAGCATGGCGGCGCAACGTTATCTTGAGCACGTGCTGGGGCAGGCACTGCGCTGCATCGAACGCGAAGAGATCCGCGTCGTATTCGCCACTCCTCCAGTGCTGCGCGGGTTGGCCCGACGACTCGATGATGCGCGGCGCGATACCATCCGCGGAGTGCATTACGGCGGCCTGCCCGTCTCGCCCGACGAGCTGAATGAATTCCGATTGCTCTTTCCGCACGCGGTGCACCTTTCGGGCTACGGCAACTCACTCTTCGGCTGCGCAATGGAAGTCGAAGACGTCCCCCGCAAGACGGTCGATTATTTTCCATACGGGCCGCGATTGATATTCGAGGTGCTGCCGGGCACAGTCGAAACCAAGGAAAGACGTGGACAAGTGGTCTTCCACCGGTTCGATCGCTCGATGCTGCTGATCGGCATGGAAGAGCGCGATTGGGCCGAGCCGATTTCCCCTTCCGCGGCGGCGCGCTCGATGGCCTTCAGCGGTTGTGGACTGCGCGACCCCGGTCCGCCCCCCGCGCCGCTGCAGCGGCTGAAAGTCGGAATCTATTGATCGGATTCGAGTGAAAGGCGTCAACAACTCAAATGGGCCGCAGGAGTCGTAGCGATCTGGCACTCACCAAACCATCCCTCAGTACGGAGACTGACCTATGCCCCGACCCGTTTCGGTCGCCTACACGCCCGACAGCGACGATGCTTTTTACTACTACGCATTGGAGACGGGTCGCCTTTCGAGCCGTGACTTCAATTGCTCATTCCATACCGACCACATCATCGCGCTCAACCGCGCTGCCCGCCGCAGGCGCTACGACGTGACCGCCATTTCGTCGGTGGCCTACCCGGAGCTGGCCGAACACTATCGGATTCTTAGCGTTGGCGCGAGTGTCGGCCGCGGTTACGGTCCGGTGCTGGTCAGCCGGCGATTCCACGACCTCGCCGACGTGCAGACCCGACGCATCGGCGTCGCCGGACTGCCTACGACCGGCGGCTTCCTTGCACGTTGGTCGTGTCCGCAAGCCGAGCTGGTCGAAATGCGCTTCGACCTGATCGCCGACGCCGTGGCGGCCGGCAAGCTCGACGCGGGCGTCATGATTCACGAAGAACTGCTCTATTATCCGAAAAAAGGACTGCACGCTGTAACCGATCTGGGCGCCTTGTGGTGCGGCCGGACGGGCTTGCCGCTGCCGGTGGGCTTGAACGTCGTGAGTCGCCGCTTCGACGACGAGGCAGCCAGTGCATTGTGCGACATCACGCGGCAAAGCCTCGTCTACGCCTTGAATCACCGGCAAGAGGCACTGTCGTGGGCCTGTCGTTTCGGTCGCGGCGAGGACGGCGGTTGCGGCGCCCAACACGTGTCGATGTTCGCCAATGCCGATAGCGTGTACCTGCCCGACGACGTGCGCATGGCGCTGGGGGTGCTGTTTCCGTTGTTGGTCGAGTACGGAATCGCCCCTTCGCTGCCGACGATCGACGTCGTCGATGGTTCGCCGCAAAGCAGCCGCGAGGCACTGGCGGCCCTGCGAGAGGCGGAATTGGCGACGCCCGTGTAGCTCGATACCGAAAGGAAACAACCATGCTCGCCCTGATGCCACACGCCAATTGCGAAACCACGGCCCGAGTGCTCGACCGGAAGCGGCGGCACTCCTGGCCCTGCGTCTACCACTTCTACCAGGATCCGCCGTTGATCGTGCGCGGCGAACAGGCCTGGCTGTTCGATCACACGGGACGGCGCTACCTCGATTGTTACAGCGGCGTGGGCGTGATGAACGCAGGCCACAGCCATCCGGAAATCCTGGCCGCGGTGATGGAACAGGCCGCGTGCTTGCAGCACACGACGAGCATCTACTTGACCGAGCCGGTCTGGGAGCTGGCCGAACAACTTTCGGCGGTGACTCCCGCGAGGCTCGACCGCAGCTTCTTTTGCGCCAGTGGCAGCGAGGCCAACGAAGCGGCAATGCTACTGGCCACGCTGGCCACCGGTCGAAGCGAATTCGTGGCCTTCAGCCGGGGACTGCATGGCCGTACCAAGGCCGCCATGTCGGCCACGGGTTTGTCCATGTGGCGCACCGACCCAGAATTGCTGGCCACGTTTCATCATGCTCCGGTGCCCGGCCATCACGACTCGCTCGACGAAGTCGAGCGGCTGTTGAAGCGCCGCTCGGTGGCGGCGGTGATCGTCGAGCCCGTGCAGGGCAACGGCGGAATCGTCGTGCCGCCTGCCGGGTTCTTCCCGCGCTTGCTGGAGATTTGCCACCGGCACGGCACACTCTTGATCTTCGACGAGGTGCAGACCGGCTTGAACCGCACGGGCCGCTGGTTCGCCGGTCAACGCTGGAACGTGACGCCAGACATCATGACGGTCGCCAAGGCGCTGGGCAACGGCTGGCCGATCGCCGCTGCCGTGACCACCGACGAGCTGGCCGCCGCCTACGTCCGGCCGGGCGCCAGTACGTTCGGCGGCAATCCGCTGAGTTGCGCGGCGGCGTTGGCCGTCATTAAAATTCACCAGCGCGACCAGTTGGGGCCGCGTGCCGAACGGTTGGGGAACATGTTCCGCGATGAGCTCCGCCGGCGGCTGGACGGCTGTCGTTGGGTTGGGGAAATCCGCGGCGCCGGTTTGATGTTGGGTGTCGAGTTGGTTCGCCCCGACGGCCGACCGGCCGCGGATGAATTGGGCCGCTTGCTCGAATCGCTCAAGGACGAAGGCTATCTCGCCGGGCGCACCGGTCCGGACCGGAATGTCTTGACTTTGATGCCCCCCTTGATCGTAGAAGACGAAGATCTGCTCGAACTGGCCGATGCACTCGGCCAGCTGGTGCCGAGAATGCGGCCGATCGATTAGTGTGAAATAGGAGAATCCTGGATGAGATCACCTCGTTCCCACGCTCCGCGTACGATGCTGATTTGGCCTCGCTCAGGGCGCTTTCATGCTCCGGCCACAGGCCGGTTCGAGGATTCGCTCGCTTTGCCCGTGTTGATGCTCCTGTGTGGAATCGCCCTCTTCGGCTGTCGGGCGACGAAGCAAGCGCTGACGGATCGTCTGACCCACTGGCGCATGCTGGGGGATGTCGCCCTCGAAGACCCGATCAATGCTGTGGGAGGCGACGGCATGGTTTTCATGCCGGGGGAAGATAGTCGCCCCCTGAGCCGGAAACAACTGGCGGCTGCGGATCCAGCAAAGCTGGTGAATTACTACGCACCGATATTCGTGCAGCAGCGCATTGATACGAAGGCGCAGCGGTTCCCCTACCCGCCCGAGTACGACATGATCGGCCAGGCCCATTTGCGGAAGGACGCCAACGGCAAGCTGGTGTCGTACGTCGCCGGTTCGCCAATGGTCTACGCCATCGTCAAGAAGCTCCTGATCGACGGCCATGAACACGTTCAACTCACGTACACGGCCTGGTATCCCGCTCACCCGCAGATGAAGGCGATCGATCTCGAAGAGGCCGAAATCGACAGTTGCGTGCTACGGATTACGCTGGATGCGGACAACGCCCCTCTTTTTTACGAGACGATTGCGGCCTGCGGTTGCTTCCACAAGGTGTTCATCGAGCGCTGGGTTGAGGATGCCGCCCGGCAGACGTTCGGCCCGCCGGAAAAAGACAAGCGCTTTAGCGTTGAGCGAACCGTGAAGAAATCCATCGCCTGGGATGTTGCCGGAGTCGTGGACCAGCCGCGTGATCAGCCGCGGCGGCCAGTGATTTTCATCGCGGCGGGCGATCATAAGGTATTGGGCATGGGGAGCGCCGCCCGCCTTCGTGTCCCGGCCACGGCGGAAAAGCATCCCTACGAGATGACTTCTTATGCAAATCTCTATGCGATCAAGGTGGATGACAGCCGTGAGCCAGCCGCCTTCTTCGACATGGACAAGGGAGGCAAGGTACGCGGGGCCGAACGCTCCAAGGAAAAGTTCTTCCTGTGGTTTGTGGGCGTTGACTCCGCCGGACAACCGCGAGCCGATGACCAGATCAAGATGCACTTTGACGAAAGCAAATGGGGAGATTCGACGATTTATAGCAAGTATTTGCGATTGGCTCCAGGAACTCTTTAGCCTCGACTACGACTGGGACCTGAACGATCAGGCCGCACTCCAGAGTCGCTGGAAAGATCCGGAAAACTACCACCGCTATCTGCGACTGCCTCCGGGCGTGCTCTGAAGACAGCGGAATCGCTGCTCCAAACAGGAACTCATGCGCAGCGAAACCATTCAAGCCTGGTACGAGCGTTGGCACTGGGCGATCTACGTCGTGGTGCTGGTGGTGGCGCTGCCGGCGCCCTACTTTTTTCTGCGCTTGCGGAACGATAATGCCATCGAGGCCTGGTTGGGCGACCGCGATCCAGCGGTGGCCCAATACCGGAGTTTTCAGCACGAATTCGGCAGCAGCGAATTCGTGTTGCTGGCCCTCGACGGTTGCCGGCCCGACGACCCCCGCCTGGAGCCGCTGGCCGAGCGGGTCGATCGGATTCACGGCACGCTCCCCTGTTGGACGCCCGAACGCGTAGGCGCGCTCGGCTCGGCCCTTTCCAACGGAACCTCGCAACCGGGTTCAGGTGTGCCGCTCACCGGAAGGCACCCGGCGTTCACGGCCCTCTTCGTGCCGTTGCAGGCGCAGGCCGCGATTGATCGCCCGCGGCTTCTCGACGGTATCCAACGGGCGGCCGAGGAAGTCGGGTTCGCCGCCGCCGAATTGCACTGGGGCGGACCGCCGGTGATCAACGTGGCGCTCGATCGTTGGGCGACCCAATCGTTGGCCCGCTTGTTGCCCGTCTGTTGCGCGGTCGTGTTCCTGCTGCTGTGGCGGCTGCTCGGCCGGTTGTCGCTGGCTCTCATGGTCTTGCTCTGCTCCGGCTGGAGTACGCTGATTACGTTGGCCATCATGGCGGCCTTTGGCGACACGATGAACATGTTTCTGGCCGCCTTGCCGCCGATGCTGCTGGTTCTCAATCTTTCGTTCGGGGTCCACTTGATCCACCAGTGGCGTGTCGCGGAACGAACCGAACAGGCCGTGGGCGACGCGGTGAAGACGACCCTTGGTCCGACTTTCTTTTCAGCCCTTACCACGGCCATTGGCGCCGGCTCGCTGGCGACCAGCGCGTTCGCCCCGGTGCGCGCATTCGGTGTCTGGGCGGCGGTCGGTACGATGGTCGCCATGGCCGTGACGTTCCTTTACATCCCCGCGCTGCTGGTGAGCGAACCGCGCTCGCGGCTCGCGGCATTGAGCCTGCCGCGTTGGCTCGATCCGTTGGCGCCGCGCTCCACCCTGGCCTGGGGCACGTTGGTGCTGGTTGTGGGGTCGATCGGGTTGGGGTTCCTGGCCACCGAGGCCGACGCTTTGAAGTTTCTGCCGGCCGGCTCGAAGACCCTGGACGACTACCGATTGATCGAGCACCGGCTCAGCGGACTGCTGGCCGTTGAGGTGGTGATCGATACCGGCGAGAAGGCCGATTGGGCCGAGCGGATCGGTCAGGTGCGGTCGGTCTGCGACGCGTTGCGGCGGCACCCTCGAGTGGAAAACACGTTCGCCTTGCCCGACCTGCTGGGCCCCGACATGGCCGAAGCGGCCGAGATCGTCTCGCAGTTATCATCGCAGCCGTCGTGGCGCCGCTCCGCCGGGAGCTTGCTCACGGCCGATGACCGTTCGTGGCGGGTCACGGCGTATGTCGATAGCGGTGAGTCGGATCGCCTGAACCAGATCATGGTCGAGCTCGCCGGGCGCGTGCCCGTGGGCGTTCGGGCGAAATTCACGGGCCTGGTGCCGCTGTTGATCGTCGCGCAGCAGGAGATTCTTCACAGCTTGCTGACCAGCTTCCTGGGGGCTGTGGTGGTATTGTTTCCCGTGCTCACCATCTGGCTGCGTTCGCTGAGGGCGGCGGCGGTCTCGCTGATTCCGAACGTGGCGCCTGTGAGCATCGTGTTCGGCGGCTTGGGGTGGCTGGGACGGCCGCTCAATGCCGCGACCGTGATGACCGCCAGCATCGCGCTGGGATTGGCGCTCGACAACACGCTGCACTTGATCGAACATTTCCGCCTGGCGCGGCGGTCGCGGGCAGGCGTCACGCGTTACGATGCGGCCTACCGCGCCATTCAAAATTGCCACCGCGCGATGATCCATACGACGCTGATCGCGTCGCTCGGTTTGGGAGGCCTGGCATTGAGCCCCTTCAAGCCCACGGCAGAGTTCGGTTTGCTGTTGGCCGCGCTGCTCGCATGCGCTTTGTTACACGACCTGCTGATCACTCCCGCGCTGCTCTGCAGCCCGCTGGGCGAATGGTTTGCCTCCGGCGTGCGGACGCCGGCCGAGACGATCATGAAGGGAAATTTGGAATCCGCGCCGGGGCTTGCGAACACACCACATCGTCTCATCCAAACAGCGCATGAGGCTGTTCGTCCTTTAGCGCCATATTCATAATGGGAGTCAAAACAAAGTGAACGCGCCCTGCCAAACTTCGTGGCAACGCAGGCGATGGCTTTTTCATAAGCGGTTCTTGCCCATCGTACTGACATATTCGGGATTGGTATTCGCGCCTTTCTGCTTCTCGGTTTCAGGTGTCCTGGTCGCGGTGTCGCTGCTTGTCCTGACCGGTGTGGGGGTGACAGTCGGCCTGCACCGGCTTCTGACTCACCGCAGCTTTTCCACGTATCTATTGTTAAAGCGCGCGCTGGCGACGCTCGGGGCTTTGGCGTTTCAGGGCGGCGTGGTCGACTGGGTCGCACTGCACCGGATGCATCATGCTCATGCCGATACCCAGGGCGATCCTCACACGCCGAAAGATAGTTTTTGGCGGGCCCATTTCCTCTGGCTTTTCCAATACGACGCGCGGGTGGCCGTCCGGTCGATTAAAGAGCGCTACGTGAGGGACCTGCACGCCGACCCCTACATGGTTTTACTCGAAGACTGGTCGATCGGTCTGCAGATGTCGCTATTCGCTGCGCTCTATGTGGCCGGCGAGGCGTTTGCACTTGGCTTAGGACTATCGTGGGCCGTGTATGGTGTGTTTGTTCGAGTCGCTGCGCTGCACCAGCTCGCCTGGTTGGTCAACAGTGCCTCGCATACTTGGGGTTACACCAATTTCAGAACCCGAGACCGTTCGGCCAACTGTTGGTGGCTGGCACTGGTGGCCTTGGGCGAAGGATGGCACAACAACCATCATGCCTTCCCGCGCTCGGCCAACTTCGGTGTCCGCTGGTATGAGTTTGATCTCGGCTTTCTCGTTATTCGTGTCTTCAAGGCGCTCCATCTGGCCTGGGACGTGGCCGACGGACGCAGCTCGATGCAAGTAGAACCGGCCGGCCAAAGTAGGCGAGCGCTCCGCGCCCGCGTGGAGTCATGAAAGCAAGGCTATTTGATGTACCGGGCCAATTTCCGTAGCGTGTTCATCGGGATCGAGACCCCACGCATTGGTTCGCTTCAAGAGCCCAAGAAGTTCCAAAACACGCGCGGCGACTCGATGGAAGCGAAGCTGGCTCGGATCCAGAACGCCGGCCTCGACATCAACGACTTGAAGTGCTTTCTCACACAGAACGCCTTGTATCGCCGCGACATCATCGGTTTTGCGCAATTCCTGAACCGTTGCGTGAACCACTGGCATTTCTACAAATTCACTCGTGAAGCGACCGCCGGCAGGCTGCGGACGTACAACTCGGGCTGAGGCGAGAATCCTTTGGCCAGGCGGATGTCGTGTGGTCTTTCGGTGAGGTCTGCACCGATCCGAAACTTGTTCGCAATTTGGGAAGATTAGGCAGCCCACGGGCATTTTCAAGAGCCGTTCGTTCGGAAGCCGCGCATGGCAGCGTGGATAATTGGCCCGCAGTGCCGCGACCCGAAGGGGGTTGGCGACTGTCGGTTCTCGCTTCATTGGATACCAGAGACAAGTGGTGTTGGAGGCTGCGCGTCCATCGGTTTATATTGTCGGCCGCGCCAAAAAAATCTGCCCGTTTTCTTAAAAACAAGCGACGAGGAACGATGACTCGAACGTGTGCCCGGGAAGCACGCACATTAAGCCGTTGGCTGCCACAGATGACACCGCCCTGGGCCTGGACGGTTTGGGCGGTGCTCGCTGTTTTGGCCGTCGCGATCGTGCTCTGCAAACCCCGCACCGTCACACACAACTATCGCGAGGCATGCCGTAGTTGGTACGAGGGTGCGCCGATCTACCAGGAAGGTGTCCATGGGTTCCTGTACCTGCCACAGGCCGCCATCCTCTACGCTCCGTTCGCCTACCTTCCGCACCCCTGGGGGGATCTGCTTTGGCGCGTCTTCAGCATTGGGGCCTTCGCTACGGCCGGCTGGCGGCTGGCGCTGCTGCTTGGACAACGCCACAGGCCGAGCCTGTTTTCGTTCGTAACCTTGTTCGCCATACCAACCGCGCTTTCGAGCGCGCGGAACGGGCAGATGAACCTCGTTTTGATCGCGCTGGTGACGCTGGCCTTCGTGTCATTGGCCACGCGGCGTTGGAGTGCGGCCGCTTGCTGGTTGTGCCTGGGCGTCGCACTGAAACCTCTGATGGCCGTGCCGATTGTGGTGGCGGTCGTGGCCTATCCCAGGGTGCTCCGGCCATTGGTCGTGGGGCTCGTAGTGGTCGCGCTCTGTCCGTTCGCGACGCAACATCCTTCCTATGTCATCGAACAGTACACTTGCTGCCTCGAAAAACTGCTGGCCGCCAGTCAGCCTGGAGTGGCGAATCCTCACGCCGATCTGTTTGGCCTGGTGTCGTCCGTCGGTTGGAAGGCGCCGATGGGAGTCCAGACAGCTACCAGGGCCGCGGCGCTGGCGCTTATGCCGCTGGCGTGCTTGTGGACGCGGAGGCGACGGAGCTCGCCACGGACAGCACTCGTTTGCCTTGCTTTGACGGCCGCGTATTTGACCCTTTTCAATCCACGGGCTGAGAACAACAGCTACGTGTTGCTCGCTCCAGCAATGGGGGGACTGGCGGCCGTGGGTCTGGTCCGCGACCACCACCGGACGGTCGGATGGCTGATGGGGTTGGCGGCGTTCGGTATTGCAGGCTGCTACGTTCTGAGTGGCGGACCGAATTTCTGGCTGAGCCCACTCTTGTCGACGTTGGTGCTGGTTCATGTGATTGGTGAATACGTTGTGGGCCGACGTCGGCCGCGGCGCACTCGGCAGAAAATCGGACCGCGGCCGAGTCAGGCCGACGGCACGATGGCGCCCTCGTTTCCTATGATTCAAGGCGATCACGATTTGACGGTGGTCATACCGGCTTATAACGAAGCGTCGCGGTTGCCCGCGACACTGACGGCGTTGGAATGCTGGCTCGAAGCCTGGGGTATCGACTACCGCGTGCTGGTGGTGGACGACGGCAGCGACGACGGCACTGCCGGCGTGGCCGGCAGCTTTGGGCCGCGGTTTTCCACGTTGACGAAGGATCAGGGTGGCAAGGGGACTGCGGTCCGAAGCGGCGTACTGGCCGCCACCGGCCGCGTCATCGCGTTTACTGACGCCGACCTGCCCTACGACTTGCGGGCGTTGAAAATGGCCTACGAATGGGTCCGCGCCGGCCGCTGCGAGGTCGTATTCGGCGCCCGCGACATACCGGGTGCCGCAAGTCACGCGCCACGGCGGCTGACGCGCACCGCCGCCAGTTTCGCGTTCCGCGGGATCACTCGCTGGCTGGTTTCGCGGCAGGTAACCGACACGCAGTGTGGCTTGAAGGTCTTCGGCAGGCGCTCGGCACGCAGTATCTTCTCGCGAACGAAGCTCGACGGTTTTGCCTTCGACGCCGAGGTCGTCTGGCTTTGTCACCGGCTGCAAATACCGTTTCGACGGGTGCCCGTCACGCTGGTCAATGAGTACGGCTCATCATTGTCGGTGCGGCGGCAGGCCTTCCGCATGCTATTCGACCTGCTGCGGATGCGATGGCTGCACCTCGGTCGCGACGAGTGGTCGATTGACACCGGCGCCGACGAGTCCGATCAGCGTACCGAGAAGAGACACGCCGCGTGAACGAGGCTCCATGGGAGCCGGCATAAGCGGCCCGCCTACTCGATCGCGCGGACTTGGCTTGTCGAGGAAAGCGAATGCAGGTATCGTCCACGACCCAGATTCAAGCTGCCGCTTCGGTGTTACAAGGAGGTAACCATGCCGATGGCCAATTCGTCACCCCTGGATGGCCTGGTCCACGGCCTCCGGCAGAGTAAGCTCGTCAGGTTCTTCGAGCAGATGGATGGCCGATTCGGCTCGATGCATCTCAAGGAGCTGGTCATAGCGGATGTCGGGCCGCACCGCGAAATGCGCGTCGCCGGGCGGGAGGTGGTCAACTTCGGGTTCGACAGCTTCTTGGGTCTCGACCAACACCCCAAAGTCGCCGAAGCGCTGGTGCGCGGGGCGCGACGATGGGGTACACAGTTTGGGGCCTCACGCGCCTTTGCCGTCTGCCAGGCGGAGGTTGACCTCGAGTCGCGCATTGCGCGCTGGATGGGGACGGAGGCGGCCGTGATCTTCCCGTCCGTCACACTGGCCAACGTCGGCGTGCTGCCGGGGCTGGTCGAGCCAAAAGACATCATCGCGATCGACGAGTTCGCGCACAATTCGATCCAGGAAGGGACCAAGATCGCGCGGGCCAACGGCGTGCGGGTTGTACCCTTCGCGCACAACGACCCGGCGGCGCTGGAGCAAGGGCTCATCGAATCGAAACCCTACCGGACCGCCGTGGTCGCGATCGACGGTGTCTACAGCATGAGCGGGGCCATCGCCGACATGGCCGGATTGAACTCCGTCGCCAGGCGCCACGACGCGGTGCTTTACATCGACGACGCCCACGCGACGGCCGTGGCGGGCGATCACGGGCGTGGCACCGTGCTGGAAGCTTTGGGAAGCTACGACAACACGATCGTCGTGGGTTGTTTTTCCAAGGCCTGTTCGGTCTTCGGAGCGTTCGTTGCCTGCACGCGTGAGCTCCAGCGACTGCTGAAAATGCGGTCGAACACTTACATCTTCGGCGGTCCGGTGCCCCCACCCTATCTGGAGGCCGCCGCCGCCGTGATCGACATTCTTTGCTCGCGAGAATACCACGCGCTCCGCGCGCAACTGGACGATAACATCCGGCGGATGGTGCGGGGACTGGACCACGAGGGGCTCGTCGTGCTCGGCGGCCAGTCACCGATCGCGTCGGTGCTCGTGGGTGACGAAGAAGACACTTTCCGCGCGGGCAAGTTCTTGTTTGACCACGGGTACTATGTGCAGTCGGTAGTTTTTCCGGCCGTGCCGTACCATGCGGGAGTATTGCGTGTGCAGGTCAACGCCAACCATACGCCGGCCGTCATCGATGGGCTGGTGGCGGCCTTTGGCGAGTTGAAGAAGATCGTCAGGTTGCCGACGGCGGAAGCCGCGTCGCGCCAAAAGTCGGCTTCACCGTCGCTCGTCGCGGCCTGAAGTTCTGCCGTCACGACGTCTGGCATGCGGGTTCGGCGAGCTTCATTCTGACCAGGTCGACGAGCGCGCCGACCGTGGGGCTCTCAGCCAGCTCATCGTTCGTCAAGCGCACATGGAAGTGTCCCTCCAGGCGCATCAGCAGGCTGACCATGTCGACCGAATCAAGCGCGAAATCCTTAGCCAGCACGGCCTCGTCTCGCAACGACTCCAGGCTCTCGCCTGTTTCCTGCTCGAAAATCTGCTTGAGAACGCCGCGAATGGTTTCACGATTCATGGTGAAGGGCTCGACGAAAATCCAAGAAATGCACCGGGTTTCAAGAGAAATCCCAGGTTGCGAGAGAAGTCCCGAAACGGGTGCGGAGTTAACCATTTTTCGCCGATTTTGGCAATTGCAGTTCCAACGGCCCCGGCTTCCCGCGACGCCCCCGGCGGGCTTCGTCGGAGAGTTGAGATTGCGGCGATCGACAGGGGCCGCTTATACTCTGGCCGCGATTTCACCCAAGTCCACCTTCATCGCCGGGAAGCACCATGAAGGTCCTCTCGATAACGAGGTCAAGGGTCGCCGGGCCCCTATTCTGCATGAGCTGCCTTTGCGTCCAGGCGGCGGATGGGGAGACTTCGCCCGTGGTGACCGAGGAGGTCCGTGAATTCGAGATTCGTATCAAAGACGAGCCCGCCGGCGAGAGCACGATGCGGATCACGGAAACCGCCGACGGCGCGACGCGAGTGGACACCGAAGCGAGCGTCAAGCTCAATTACTTCGTCTACATCTATCGCTACGACTTCCACGGCCGGGAGACCTGGCGAGAAGGGCGTTTGGTATCGACCGAGAACCGTGCCACCGACGACGGCAAGAAGTTTCTCGTCCGAGCGCGGGTCGATGCCCGCGGCTCGACGATCGAAGCCAACGGCAAGGCTCGCGCGGCGCCCATGATCGCCATGACGACCAACTACTGGCGCGCTCCTGACATGTTGCAACGCTCGAAGCAGTCGTTCATGAATGCCGACAGGGGCACGGTCCATTCCGTCGAGATTCGTGCGTTGGGAGCGGACCGGTTGGTGGTCGATGGGCGGCCGATCGACTGCGCGCGTGTTCGTGTAAGCGGCGAGATCGAAGCTGATTTGTGGTTCGACGACCAGGACCGAATCGTGGGCCAGAAAACGATCGAAGATGGTTACCCCACCGAATTACGATTGGTACGAATCAGCCGCAGCGCGGCGCGAACCGCGACCCGATGACTTGATCCTGGGTGGATACATCATGTTCACACGCTCATCGGCCCCCCAGACCGACGAATACATCGAGCTTGCGATCGTCGCCCAAGGCACCGTCTGCATGGCCATGCCTGAGCTGAGCGATGTCCGCCAACGGTCGATTGAGAAGTTCACCGCCCTCCGGCCCCAGTTGCTCAAGCACAGCGACGAACAAACGCTGGCGTCGTTGGTGGCCCTTTCGCAGGCCGTCGACGGTTTCCCTATGGCTCGGGAATTCACCCGCTGGGCGGTCGTCTCGTCATCGCGTTACCTGGGACGCGCGGCCTTCGCCGGCGTGGTCGAAAAGTACCAGGTGGACGGACCATGGGGGGTGTCGGTGCAGGTGATCCCCAACGCCACGCCGCATGCGATCGCCAGCACGATCAGTCTTGCGCTCGGCAGCCACGGACCTTGCGCTGGTGCCGGTACCGCGGCCGGCGACGAGGTGCATGCCCTGTGCGCAGCGGCCAACCTGCTGCAGCATCCAGGGTGTCCCGGCGTGTGGCTTGCGTTCACAGCCTGGTCGCCCGAGAGCGTATTCGACGGCTCCGCCCGGCCCGGTTCCGAAGCGGTTTGCCTGGCCGCCGTCCTGGCGGTCGTCAATGGTCGGGACGTCCGAGCCTCGTCGATCCCAGCCATCGGCCGGATCGAAGTCGGCGTGCCCCGAACCATTCGAAGTCCTGGGAACCCAGCGGCGCCTTCGAGACCAGCGTCGCTCGGCCTTACGGAGTATTTGGTAGCTCATGGAGACCACGGCGAGCGTCTTTGCCTGAGCAACAGCGGAATACAAATCGCCATCGAGTGGACTGCCGCTTCTGAGGCAATGCTCCACCGCCGGGGCACGGCGGCGCACGACCATTCGTCCGCATTGCGCCATGGGATGGAATCGTGGGCCGTGCCAACACCAATTCCCATTCGCTGATCCTTCGTCGGGCTTCTTCATGGTTGACGACCAGGCCATCGTGATCACTGGAATTGGAGCATTGTGTCCACTAGGGACGGGTTTCGCGGAAATCTCCGAGAATCTCTTGGCAGGCAAGAGCGGAATTCGAGCTGTGGACGATCTGGATGTCGCCGAGCATCCCAGCCGGATCGCCGGCCGTCTTACCTTTCCGAAGATTCCTCCGAAATACAATGCGGCATTACATGACGAAATGTTTCCGCTTGATCGCTGCGTGTTGTCGTGCTGTGCTCAGGCACTCCAGGACGGCGGCATTTGGTGCCAGCGGCAAAGCCCGCGAATTGGCCTCGTGCTCGGACTGGCGGCAGAATGGATGTTGCACTGGGATTTCGATGCGTGCCGCGGCGGCAGTCTGCTGCGCGATTCGGCGCCGCGGCGCCGCGCGACGATCGACACGACCAGGGAAGCCCTCGAGCTGACCGGGCCATCGCTCTCGGTGGCTGCGGCATGTGCTTCCGGTAACCACGCCTTGGCCCACGCCACTCATTGGCTTCGGAGGGGTTGGGTCGATGTCTGCCTGGCGGGCGCCTGCGATATGGGAGTCACGCCATATTCGCTGGCGAGTTTTGGCAATCTGCGGGCGCTTTCGCGGCGCAACGATCAACCCTCCGCGGCCCTGCGTCCATTTGATCGTGACCGGGACGGCATGGTCCTCGGCGAGGGGGGCGCTATGTTCGTCCTCCAGCGTGCCGATCGGGCGCGGGCGGAGGGCCGCAACGTCTACGCTGAAGTCGCTTCCGTGGGCATGACCAGCGATGCCCACCACCTGGTGACCCCGAGCCCCGACCCGGGGCACGCGACCGCCGCGATCCGCCAGGCTCTTGAAGCTGCGCGCGTTACGCCTGACGAAATTGATTACGTCAACGCGCATGCGACAGGGACGCCGGTGGGTGACGTGTGTGAAGCGCGAGTCTTGCAGACTGTCCTTGGGCCACACGTTCGGTGTGTGCCTGTCAGCTCGACGAAGAGCATGACGGGCCATTTATTGGGCGCGGCCGCCGCAATCGAAGCGCTCGCATGTCTGACTGCGATCAGATACGGCGTCATTCCCCCGACGATCAACTTGGACCATCCTGATCCTCAGTGCGATCTAAACCACGTGGCCAACACGGCGCGCCAAGGCAAAGTGCGAATCGCCGTATCCAACGCGTTCGGTTTCGGTGGCCACAACACTTCGCTCGTACTGAAAAGCGTGGCAGCTTAGAACGACCGGTTCGTATCGATCATGAACGAACCGTTGTTGGCCACCGGCAGATAGGGCCTCCAGCGGCTGCCGCTCACGTTGGCGGTGCGCGAGTTTCGGCCGGGATAAAACATGAGGCCGATTCCCAAGTTGAACGCTTCCTCCTGCGCCGCGGTGCTGCCGATGCGCGCGGAGGGGCGCATGTATTGCAAATCCATATACACCGCCCAAGCCGGCGACAGCGGCGCCGTCAGAGTGCCGCCGAAAATATAGTCGCCCAGGCTGCCGTTGCCGCCGAGCTTCGTGTGGTCGGGAACGCCGATCCAGCTCGTGGCGTCGGCGCCGAAGGCGAACTTGTGGTGCCAGAAGAAATTGAATTGGTCGACGGCGCGGAAAGACAGCGGCCCGAGGATGTCTTGCGAGTCGCCCACCATGCGGACGGTGCCCCACATGCCGAACTCGTGCTGGTCGTTCAGCGCATAGGCAACCTGGTACCGCAATTGTCCGAGGAACGGCGACGCCCCGTACTGCCCGAAGTTGTCGATGAACATGCCGTCGAAGGCCACTCCGCCGCTGAAATTGGTCAGCTCGTCGGCGCGGCGGAACAGGCCCGCGGTGACGAAAGCCTGCTGCACGTTTTGGTTCGACTCGAAGGGCGAGGCACGGCCATTGAGATCGTACAATCCGCCGCTGCCGCCGATTTGCGCCCCAATCCCCGTGCTTTTACTCAGCTTTCCCAACCGGGTGCCGAAGTTGGCCCCATAGAAGAAGCCGTTGTTATTCGGTCCGCTGCCGTCAGCAATGCCGTGCCACGACGAATAACCGTGGAACGCATAGAGCTGCTGGGGCGCGTCGTCGGTGGAGGGTGCCGGACCGGGCGCGAGCCAGTCGAACGGGCCTCGCCGACCGCGTTCTCCTTGCGTTGCGGGCCGGAGTGGCGCGTCTTCGGCGCCTTGCTCGACCAAACGAGGCGTCGACGATTGCGCGGCTGGAACTGCGGCCTCTGGCGGATCGACGGGGGCGTGGGACGAGATGGTCTCCGGATCGCTGATCGCACCCGCCAGTATGACGTCGTTCCGGGCCGGCCCGTCGACGGAGGCTTCGTGGCTGGCCGTTTGGACCTCGGGCGCGTCAGTGGCCGGCGGTTCCTCGGCCTCGCGCCGCGAGTTGCGGTATGCCGCCATCGAGCGGCCGGTAACATGGCCGCCGGCGGCGCCGCCCAGGGCTAGCAATGGCCCGCCCCACCACACGCTCATCAATGGGGCGCCGGCCGTGGCGATTTCTACGCCGGTGCGTGGATACAAGACCTGGTACGTCGAGCGTTCCAGGTCCCAGTCGCGCTTGGCCCGCGCATAGCCCAGCACATCGCGAATGCCGCGGCTATGACGCCATAACGAGGCCACCGGCAGTTCGTTCACCGCCGCGTACGACCCCCGCAGCTTCCGTGAATGGATGTCCTTGGCGAAGGCGGCCTCATGCAACACGATGGCGGGCACATCGGAGTAGATGTATAGGCTGTTGGTGTAGGGAGAATAGTAGTCGCCCCCGAAGATCCGTCCGGGCAGCAACGTGTAATGGGCCATATCGAGCACTCCCACCGTATAGCGCCAGCCCGGCGCGACCAGGGAGTTTTTGCGTAACCGCTTCCACTGTAGTTTGGGGTCGTAGTGGTTCACATACACCTTGACGTCCGTCAAGTCGTTTTCGACAAGGTACGTCTTCAGCTTGCCGATCGTGGCCGGCGAGACCGCGTGCTTGTCAACCTTCGAATTCATCGACAACAGACGATCTCGCGTGCCCAAGGCGCGCGCCACGCCGTCGAGTCGCTTGCGAGGCGTGCCGTAGACGACGGACACCTTGGCCGGCGCGTCGTCTGTCGAATCGGTCGGGCGAAAGCGGCTATAGTGGTACGAAGAGGGCCCGCCGGCGCAGCCGTAGCCGGTGACCAGTCCGGCGATCAAGCATACATTCCAGCGAGACGGGACCATGCTATTGTGCGCTCACAAACTGAAGGGTGGCGAATCAGACCGCAAATCGCACGTTACCGATCTGAACGCGATATGGCGCGGCCGAGAATCGAATCAGTGTCGGCGCGCTGTGGCAACGAAGAATGATTGGCGGCGGATGATACCAAAACGGCCCTACGTCGCAAGTTCGACCGGTGGTTGGAACGTGTGCTAGCACGGCAAACTTTTCCCAAGAAACCGCGCGCGCCTTCGCTTGTGCCTAACGTTCCTAGGGTGCGGTCCGCCAAACAGGACGACCGAAGCCTGGTCGTACGCGCGGTAAACTGGATCGCAAGCCTCGCGTCTTTCCGGTCGAGACTGTTCCCGGACGCGGCGACGCGATTCGAGCAATTTGGCCTCTTGGCGCGAGCCAGGTTCTCGCGGATGCTACGTGATCGAGAGCCGTCAAGGTTCTCGCAAATTCCACGCGTGCATCCCAAAAGAGGCTTGACCGCTATGAACCTGGCATGCTTCCGAAGGATTCTTCTGTTTGTCGGCACGGTCAGTCTCCTTTGCCGGCCATCCTTGGCGGCTGATGCAAGAAAGCCCAATATCGTCTTCATTCTCGCCGACGATCTCGGGTACGGCGATCTGGGCTGCTATGGGCAGACGAAGATCAACACGCCGAACATCGACTGCCTTGCCGCCGGGGGGATGCGGTTCACGAATTTCTACTGCGGCTGCTCAGTCTGCGCGCCAAGTCGCTGCACTTTGATGACCGGCAAGCACCTCGGACACGCCACCGTTCGCGACAACATGCAGCGAGGACCTGGCCTCGAGGGTCAGCACCCGATGGAGCCCGACACGGTCACCGTCGCGCAACTCTTGAAGCGGGCGGGCTACGCGACGGCCGTCATCGGCAAATGGGGCCTCGGGATGCCCGACGATCATAGCAGCCCGCTCGATTTTGGTTTCGATCATCATTTCGGCTATCTCTGCCAGGGAATGGCCCACACGTACTATCCCCCCTACCTCTGGCGCGACGACCGGCAAGAGCCGTTGGCGGGCAACCCACCCTACTTCTACGGCCAGCCGGATGTGATCGAACCGTCGGGCAAGGTCTACTCGCATGACCTGATGGTCGATGACGCGCTCCGTTGGATGCGAGAGCACCAGGACAAACCATTTTTCTTATATCTGGCTTTCACCATCCCGCATGTCTCGCTGCAGGTGCCCGAGGATTCGCTGGCCGAATACCAGGGTCGATGGCCCGAGACGCCGGTGACCACCTCAAAGCATTACGCCAACCACGACACGCCGCGCGCCGCGTATGCCGCGATGATCACACGTATGGACCGCGATGTCGGGCGGCTCATGGCCCTTCTCAAGACGATGGGCCTCGACGACGACACGATCGTCTTTTTTGGCAGCGATAACGGCGCGGTGTTCGAGTTTCCCGGCATCGAATCGGTGCCGGGGTTTTTCCATAGCAACGGCAGCTTGCGCGGCTTCAAGCAGGACCTCTACGAGGGCGGAATTCGCACGCCCTTCATCGCGCGCTGGCCGGGACGGGTTGCAGCGGGCACGACCCAGGATTTGATTGGCGCGTTTTGGGACGTGCTGCCGACCTTGTGCGAGATCGTCGGCACGGCGGCGCCTGAGAATATCGACGGCGTGAGCATCGCGCCAACACTCTTTGGCCGCCCTGGGCAGGCGCAGCACGAGTACCTGTACTGGGAATACCAAAGTGGCGGACGCGCCCAAGCCGTGCGTTTTGGCAATTGGAAGGCAGTTCGCAACGGCGTGAATAAGGCACCTGACGCGCCGCCCGAGCTATACGACCTTGCCAGCGACCCGGGCGAAAAGATCAATCTCGCCCGCGAGCACCCCGAGTTGGCCGCCAAAGCCGCCGCATTCATGAAGGCGGCGCACGGCCCGAGTTGGGAGCCGAAATGGAACTTCTGAGCGTGCCACGCTCAAGCAGTCGAAAGGCGGGGCGCCTAGGCTTTTCTCAATAGGTTCGGCTACAGCGCGCTCCCGTCGCCCGTCTGTGACGAAAACACCAGTGTCGGTACCTCCGCAACCGAATCCAGGATGTGCGTGTGCGGGTATGTCCGCAGTTCTTCGCGTGTGAAGGTGCCGCTAGTCACTCCAATGACCAGGCCGCAACCGGCGTTAGCTCCTTCTTCCAGGTCGGCCCGTGTATCGCCGACTTTGGCCACACGGCTAGGGTCCTTGATGCCTAGCCGCGACATCAAGAGACGGATCATGTCCGGGTGGGGCCGTCCGCGCGGCACCTCGTCGCTGGCCACATCGGCATCGATCACCGCCGGCGCATGCCAGCCCAGCCGCGACAACAACGTCGCGCAAATCGTCCGACTGAAGCCAGTGTTCAGGGCCACTAAAATGCCCGCGCGGCGGAGGGCGGCAAAGGCGGCGGCAGCCCCGGGCACCTCGCGCACGAAGGGATCAAATTCGTAATGTTCGCGCATCCGCCGGACAAAGTCTTCGTGGATGGCGTCCACGAGCAAGTCGCTGACCTGATGGCAGTTGCCGCTCAGCAGAATTCGGATGGCCTCCGGCTTCGGCAGCCCCATCACGGCGTTCACGGCCACCGGGTCGACCTCGATGCTAGCGCTGGACAAGGCGGCCCGAAACGACGCATTCACCGCGTCGCCATCCTCCACCGTCGTCCCGGCCATGTCAAAGACCGCCAGTTCGATCATGGTCTTTCTCCGAGCCAATCTTTAATCGTCTGTTCCGCCAGTCCAAACGACAAGGTCATTCCAGCCCCACCGACACCGGTCACCGCCAGCGATTCCGGTGTTGGCCGGGCGATGACATAAGGGCTGGAGGGGTGCTTGACATACACCCCATGCCAACGAGCGGCGATGGTCAGCTCCGGGACTACCAGAAACGATTGCAGGTATTCGAGAATCAGATCGTCGATCACGCGCTTGTCGAACGGCTCGATGGCGTCGCCGTACTCGTGCGAGTCGCCAATCACCAATTCCCCATCCGCATTTTGTGCAATCAGAACGTGAATGCCGAAGCGGACATGGTCGGGCAGCTCGGCGCAGAGGCGTCGATCCAGCTCCGGCAACGTAGGACAAGCGGCGAACGATGGGTAGTGCCGCAAGGTCAACCCCGCAGCCAGTTGGGTCCCCAGGCGAAACCGATGCCCATACGCCTGTGACCGCATCATCTGCAATTTGCAAGCGATCAGGCCGGCGTGCGCGAAGGCTGCCGGAGCCAAATCTCGGAAGTCCACCCCAGTGCAGATGACCAGCCGCCGGGCCAGCCTCTCGCCATTGGTCGTGATAAGACGAGGCGAGTCGTAACTTAGAACGGCGGTCCCGAATTCGAAGGTTACGCCTAAAGTCCGCGATATCCAGTCCGGCAGGCTGGCAATGACCTGCCTTGGATCCACGCCCAGCTCGCCAGGGCTCCAGAGCCCCGCGCGCAGGTCGGCTTCGCGAATGGCAGGATAACGGGCCGTTACCTGAGCCGGTGTCCACATCTCGCATCGGCGGCCCTCGCGCGATGCCTCGGCGGCGAATTCGCGCAGAACCTGTTCCTCGTCGTCGTGATAGGCCACATGCAGCGAGCCCGACCGCGCGTGCCAGAGCCCGCTGGCTGCGAGGACCTCCAACCACAGGTCGCAACTGCGCTTTGCCATTTGATACATGGGCCCGGAGGGTTGCCCGATCGGCCAGATCATGCCGAAGTTGCGGACCGACGCCCCTTGAGCTCGCGAATGACGCTCGAAGACCACAACCTTCAGCCCCCGTCGGGCCAGGTGATAGGCGTGCGCCAACCCCAGGATGCCGGCCCCCACCACACCGACGTCGAATTGCGTGGTCATCCTTCGTCGCGGCCCAACAGCACTGATTCCAGATGCCCGCGATAGTGTTCCAAGGCGGGGACCGACAAGTCGGGCACCTTTGCCGCATCGTCCCAGCGCCGCACCGCGACGGCCGAGCGGAACCAAGGTTCCCGCTCAAAGCTTCGCACCTCGTCGACGTTGAATGGTCCACCCTGCAGGCCAAGGCTGAGCCGCGATGCCGGTGATAACTCAGCAAGGTAACCGGGCTCGACGGCACACAGGTAACGCTTGGCGGCGACATGCAGGCGAACAGGATCGACGACGGCCGGCGCGAAATGCCGCGCGAGCCAGGCGGCGCCACCTTCCTCGTGCCTGCCATCGCGGCCCTGTTCGGCGAGGTCTTCCCCCAGACCGTGCAGCAAATGCCCTACGTCATGCAGAAGCGCGGCGGCAACCAGTTCGCTGTTGGCGCCCGATTTCTCCGCCAGGTGCGCGGCTTGCAGTGCGTGATCCGTCTCGGTCACCGCCTCGCCAAAGTAGGCGCCTTGGCCTCTTTCGAGGAAAAGAGAAAAGACCTGATCAACGACGCTCATCGGCTCTCCAAGTTGCACTTAAGGGAACTACCTCGACCGCTTCCCCAAGCGTTGGCGTTGGCAGGTTCGACACCGACCTTGTTGCCGGGTTCGTTGCGAAATAGCGCCAGCAGGGCAGCAACAACACCGCGCAAGCCCCTGTGACGACCCAACTCAACGCGATGAAGTACGTCAAGAACTCCTCCGTCGAAGGATGCAGGTTGCGCACCACAAGCACCAGGGCATAACCAAGGTAGCCAAAAGCGTCGGCCAGGTACATCAGATAACCGATGTTGCCCCGGTCGCGCGTCATGGCGATCAACCGCTCGAAGATAGTCGTATTGACGGCGATGTAGGGCATGTACAACCCAAGTCCGTGAAGGACCATGAACGCGAACGGCGAGAGGACTCCCGCGCTGAGTCCCATGAGCGTGAATCCGATGAGGAAGGTCCCGGCCAAAGCCAAACCCAGGCCGGTGAAAAACGCGTGCCGGTTGTCCTTGATGAAAACCACCGAGCCGTTGACCAGCAACACTCCGGCGGCCACGGCGGTCTCCGACCAGGTGAAGACATCGGGTCGAACCGATTTCTGGAGCCCGGCCCAGATTTCCGGGGCGAAGTCCGCCCGGACGCTGCGCAGAATGGTAATGAGAAGATAGACCAGCACCAAGAGCGTCAGGCCGAGGGCGTAACGCTGGAAAAAGGTCCGGCGCTCCATGCCCGTCATTGGGGTTCGTTCGCTCCGGGCGGCAACATCCCATTGGGATGGGGCGGGCACGCGGGAAAGCATCCAAACGAATAGCAGCAAGGGCGGAACGAACAGCAGCCCGGCGCTGAACGGCATCCAGGATTCGGTTACGCCGGACTGAAGCAGAGCGGCGCCCGTCGACTTGGTAACGCCGTCGGCCATGATGAAGCTGGTACACAGCCCCGCCACCAGCGCCTCGGTGTGCCGCCGGCCTTCGAGGAACCGAAGCACCAGGCCGAAAACCATTCCCAGTGGGACGCCGTTGGCGAAGAGCCACAGGACATTGAATGGAGCGGGCGTCACCGCAAATAACAGCAGCGCTAACTCCGCGCACCCGATCAGCACCAGCACGAGGATGGCCCGTCGGCGCGGCCCGATCTCGGCGACCACTTTGATCCCGATGAATTTGGAAAGGGTGTAACCCAGCACTTGCGCGATGACGAGGATCGACTTGAAACCAGCGCCGCCGAGCCACGGTTCGACATACGTGCCCGCCGTGAACGGCTTGCGGAATGCGTACATGCAGAAGTAGGTGCCAAAGGCCGCCACGACGCACCACGCGGACGGAGAGAGCGCACGCCGCCGCAGCGCCGGGACATTGTGACGATCGTCGAATCCCATGTGACTTGCTCGATGACGTACTTGTACCGTAGCCGAGTCGATCATAACGGCGACTTCGGCGCGCGGCAATCAAAACGGCAGGAACCGAACTCGCCTGGGCGCCGCGTTACTGAGGCACGTCTAGTTCAAAGGTCGATATTGCGACGCAATTCGACGCCTAAACGAAAAGTGACCGTCCGCACGTCCCAGGAACAACGATGAACGACGTTGGCGCCGCACGATCGTCACGGCGGAGGCTGGTGGTGTCCCAAAGGTACCTTTGGGACACTTCCCGGAGGCTGGTTGGCTTGATCGAACGACACGAGTGTGACAGAATGATTGGGAACGATCATTTCACCCAGTCAGAATGGTGATGGGAATGAAAGCACTCTCTCGGCGGACGATGCTAAAGGCGTTGGGGGCGGTTGTGCCGCTGCCGATGCTTGAGGCGATGCTGCCCAGGCCCGTCCTGGCGGCGGAAAGTGGCGCCGCTGTACCACCGCGGATGCTGGTGTGCCACTTTGGCACCGGCATGAACGTCCGCGAATTCTTTCCGCAAGAGACCGGGACGCAGTGTTTGTTGCCCAGGATCGTGAGGCCACTCGAAGCCTGGCGACATCGGATGACGATTGTGTCGGGGTTGAAGCTCGAACACGGTGGCGGCCACACTGGCGACTACACGTTTCTGACCGGCACGGAAGGCTGGAAATCTACCGGCATCAAGAGCGGCATCTCGGCGGATCAGGTCGTCGCGACGGCCGTCGGCAAGGAAACGCGGTTTCCATCGCTCCAGCTTTCTGTGGCACGCGGAACGAATTACGGTCAACAAGGGCTCGCCACGCTGTCGTGGAACAAGAACGGCACTCCACTCGCCGCCGAGAATGATCCTCACGTGATCTTCCAGCGTCTCTTCGGCATCGATGACGCGGATGAATCGGCACGACGCCAGGCCGGTTTCCGTCGCCGCGGAAGTATCCTCGATTACGTCCGCGGACAGGCCCGTCAGATGGAAGTCAGTGTCGGCGGCGCGGATCGACAAAAGCTGGACGAGTATTTCACTTCGGTCCGCGAAATCGAACTCCAGTTGCGGCGTGATCGCGACTGGTCGCAACGTGACAAACCCAAGCCGGATCTGCCCGAACTCGGCAGTTATTCGCGATCCCTGGTTCCGAGCGCTTCCAATTTCGATTACGAAGCTTATCAGAAGTTGATGTACGACCTGATCGCGCTGGCATTCCAGACCGACTCGACGCGGGTCATCACGTACAACGTCCGGCAGGAAATTACCGGTGGCACATTTCCTGTCCACCAGGTATCCAAGGGTTTCCACGCGCTGACCCACCACAACAACGACCCCAAGAATCTCGACGAATTGGCCAAGGTCGACGAAATCAACATGGGTTTCTGGGCGAGATTCCTCGACCGATTGAACCAGATTTCGCAACCCGACGGCCGCAGCCTGCTCGATCACACCGCGATCGCCTTTTCTTCCGGCGCCGGCATGGATCACTCGCGCGACAAGCTTCCAACCGTGGTCTTTGGCGGAGAATCGCTCGGCTTGAAGCACTGCACGCACCTCAAGCTCGCCGAAGGGACCGCCTTGGCTCGCGTCTGGCACACGATGGCCGACCGGATGGGCGTCGAGCTCGATTCGTTGCAAGACAGTCCTGGTCCGATCGGCGAGTTGATCTCCACGTGATAGCATCGACGGGAACGCCGGCGGGCATGCATGCGCATCGAGTTTCTCCACCCGGCGGCGGCAGGCGCTTGAGCACCGCGGTCCTGTCGGTGGTTTGCTTGCTTTGGACCGGATCGCTTTCCGCCGATGAACTCGAAATCAAGAACTCGATCGGCATCACGCTGCGGCTGATCCCGGCGGGACGATTCGAACGGGGCGAGCCCGATTCGGCACCGGGCTTTTCCAAGGATCACACCGATTTCAACACCGCCGATGATGAGCGACCGGTTCACCCCGTGGTGCTGACACGCCCCTTTTTTCTCGCCACCACGGAAGTCACCGTCGGCCAGTTTCGGGCATTTGTGGCGGCCACCGGCTACAAAACGACGGCGGAACAAACCGAACGTGGCGCGGTCGGCTGGGATCCGCTCCCACCGCCGGGGCGGCCCGAGCACATCGGTACCTTTCGCGATGGTGGCAACTTTCACTGGCTAAACCCCGGCTTTCCGCAATCTGACGATCACCCAGTCGTCGCGGTCAGTTTTGCCGACGCCCAGGCTTTCTGTGGCTGGCTGGGCCGGCAGGAAGACACGGAGTATCGGCTCCCCACCGAAGCGGAATGGGAATACGTTGCCCGTGCCGGGACCACGACGTATTTCTCCTTCGGCGATACGTATCGCGGTCAGATTCAACAGTTCGCCAACATCGGCAATGTGGAACTCGAGAAGGCTTTCCCCGACCGAGTCCGGCGGCAATGGCTTTTCGATAAGGACCTCGCCCCTGTCGACCAGCATGTTTTCACGGCTCCGGTCGGCAGTTACCAGGCAAATCCCTGGGGACTCTATGACCTGTATGGCAACGTCTGGGAATGGTGCGAAGACCGTTATCTCGACACGGCCTATGCTCTCTACAGCCGTGCGGGCTACCAGGAAGTCCGCCCACGGGCCATTGATCCCTTGAATCGGGAGAAAGCGTCGGACGACGGCGATTGGCGCGTAATTCGCGGCGGTTCGTGGTTCAATGCCCCCATCCAATGCCGTTCTTCAGTGCGCGGCTATTTTGAAGCGAACGATGCCGCCAGTTATCTGGGCTTCCGCGTGGTACGCGCGGCCCCTGCCGAGGCTGTGGCCGCCGCACGCAGCCAGTTCGAACGCTCAGAAGCGGCCCGCGCTACATTGAATCGCCTGATCGGCGGATTGCGCGAACGCCGGGATGGCCGGTTGACATTACAAATGCGCCCGGAACATCTCACCGACGATTGCTTCGCAGCGCTGGCGGAGCTCGACGAGCCGGTCGATCTGTTTCTCGATGCTCAGGGCCGGTTGCAGGGAGCGGACATCGGCCGACTGGCCACGACGAAACGGCTGGCCTCTTTGATGCTCAGTGGAACAGGCCCCGCCGTTGCCGATGACGATTTCGCCCCGCTGGCCGACCATCCGGAACTGGAACAGGTGCAGATCACGGGGACGCCTAAACTCTCGGACAAACTGATCCGCCACTTGCGAAACCTCACGCAATTGGAGTTGCTGCAACTCGACGGTGAAGGAGTCACCGATTCCGGCCTGCAAACTCTCCCCCGGCAGCCGCGGCTGAAAACGCTCTATTTGACCGGTACGGGGGTGCAAGGCCCGGTGCTCGACCATTTCCAGAATGCACCGTTGGAGCGGTTTTCCTGCACTCACCTGACCGACTCGGGCGCTCGCCACTTGCCCCGATTTCCGCGCCTGCTGGAGTTGCTGCTTGCGGGTAGTCCGCTGACCGGCGAAGGATGCGCGCAGATCGCCCTCTTGCCTCGGTTGCAGCGACTGGATCTCAGTGGTTGCCGGCAGATATCGGATGAAGCTTTCGCCGTGCTGGGCGACCTGGATACCCTCCGCTCCTTGTCGTTGACGGAGACCGCGGCGGGCGATCGGGCCGTCGCGGGCTGGATGCGGCTGAATTACCTGCGGGACATCCGGTTCGGTAGCCAGCAGTTGTCCGATGCGGGCGTGCAGCAGCTTTGTGGTCTGGTTTCGCTCGAGTCGCTGGGTATTCATGACGGAGCAACGACGCTGACGGATTCGGCCTTGTCCGATTTTTGGCGGCTGGTGAATCTCGTCTCTCTGGAGCTCGTCGCCTCTGGGATCACCGATGCCGGAATCCAAAAACTCCGCGCCCAACGTCCGAACCTCACGATCACCGTGCGATAACCATGCGAATCTCAGGCGAGCACATTCAGATAAGCAGGCCGGTTCCGCTGGTGCTGTGCTGTTGCGGATGGTTTGTGGCTCTGGCCGGATGGAGCTTGTTCTCCACCGGCGCAGTCAGCATGCCGCCCGCCCAGGCCCAGACCGAGGAAAAGTCTCCTCCGGCGTCGTCGCGCGCTGCGCCGCAGGTCGTGCGGGACCGGCGGACGTTCGAGCAGCACGTTCGTCCGTTTTTCATCAATCACTGTGTGAAGTGCCATGGGGCGGAAAAGACCGAGGCGAAACTCCGTCTCGACACGCTGGCCGCCGATTTCCTTAACCGGCCGGCTTCGGATCAATGGGTCGAAGTCCTCAATCGCATCAACCTGGGCGAAATGCCCCCGGATGATGAACCGAAACCCGCCGGAGAGTCCTTGGAGCGCGTCACCGATTGGATCACGTCGGAGCTCGGCCTGGCCCAGCAGCATGCCCAGTCGACCGGCGGGCGAGTCATGCTGCGACGTTTGACGCGGTTCGAATATGCCAACACCGTTCGCAGCTTGTTGCACGTCGATTTTGTCGCCGGAGAAAGCCCGCTGGAGAAGCTGCCGCCCGACGGTTCCATTGGGGGCTTTGATCGAGTCAGCAGGGCGCTGCTCGTCGACCCGTCGTTGATGGAAGCCTATCTGACGGTTGCGCAGGATATTGCCGATCGGGCGGTTGTCTTCCGTCCGCCGCTTGTGCCGCAGCGGACGCTCCATTTCAATTTTGCGGAAACCCCAGAAACGCCGATGGCTTACCAGTTGAACAACCGCGATAGCGAGCTCGACCATGAGTTCTTGGTGGTGATGGAAGGCGCGGCACGGACCTACAGCAAACTTCGGCACCCTTTCAACCAGCGGGAAATTCCGCTCACCGGGAATTACCGCGTCCGAGTTCGCGCCGCGGCCGATTTGGGCGCTCGCGGCCAGCCGATTTACATGGACGTCTCCTACGGTGCGACCGGCCGCCAGGCCCGATTTCGCGTCGACGCCCCGCGCAGCTCACCGGCGATCTATGAATTCGAGAAAACCTTCGATGCCTTCGAACCCGGCGAATTCCAAGTCGGGATCGTTAATGGCACGCGGTTTCGGCTGGGGAATGCGGAGTGGTACCACCTGAACGGCGAGCTCACCCGGCTGGCGGAAGCAGGCCAGGCACGGGAAGCCACTCGCCATAAAGCCCGGCTGCGAGCCGAGGGAGCTTACGACCACTATGTCCGCAGTTCTTACGTTCCGGAAGTGCTCCACATCGAGAGTTTGCCCAAGCTTTATCTCGACTGGATCGAAATCGTCGGCCCGTTGCATGGGGACTATCCTCCTCCCAGCCTGACCACGATTTTTGGCGACTACGACGCCGCCGGGCAATTTGCCGCCATGAACAAGCGGGAGGACATCCTGGCTGAAACGCGTACGATCTTTCAGCGGCTGCTGCCACGGGCGTTTCGCCGGCCGGTGACCGACGCGGAAATCGTAGCGCTGGTGGATCTCGTCGCCATGGAACTCGATGCCGGCGCCGATTCGCAGCAGGCACTCAAATCGGGCCTGGTGGGTATGCTCTGCGCGCCGGATTTTCTTTTTCTGTTTGAGCCTTCGGATTCTGATGCCTCTTCGCCACGCCGGCTGAAGGACCACGAACTCGCCACTCGCTTGAGCTATTTCTTGTGGAGCAGCCTTCCCGATGCGGAACTTTTTCGTCTGGCCGGCGAAAATCGGCTGCACGAGCCGGCGACGTTGTCGCAGCAGATTGACCGGATGCTCGACGATCCGCAGTGCGAGGGGTTCGTCCAGGGATTCGCGCGGCAGTGGCTTAAGATTGACGAAATCGGCCGCTTTGCGCCCGATCAGCAGATTTATCCCGACTACTACGCCACCGATATGGCCGGCATCGAGCAGGATGTGAAACAGGAACCGCTAGCCTTCTTCCGGGAGATTCTGCTGCGGAATGAATCGGTGGTAAATTTTCTCGACAGCGACTGGCTGATGCTCAACGAACGGCTGGCCAAACTGTATGGCATTTCCGGCGTTGACGGACCGGAACTGCGGCGCGTGGCTTTGGAGCGACTGCAGAACGAAAAAACTCTTACGACTGGCGATATGCCCGGCAGGGTCCGGGGTGGTTTGCTCGGGATGGCGGGGGTCCATTTGTGGGGCGCCGACGGCAATCGGACGAAACCGGTCGAACGTGGCAAGTACATTCTGACGGTGCTTTTCAACAGCCCGCCGCCTCCGCCACCGCCGAACGCGGGTGAAGTCGAGCCGAATTTAGGCGGCCAGATCCTTACGGTCCGCGAACGATTGGCACGACATCGCGAACAGACTTCCTGCAACAACTGTCACCGCCGCATCGATCCCTACGGCCTTGCGTTGGAAAACTTTAACGTCATCGGGCACTGGCGGGAGCAACTCGACGGCGAAAAGCCGCTGGCACACTGGGGAGAAAACCGCCCGTCGGTTGATTCCGCCGGCACTTTGCCCAACGGCCGTGAGTTCACCCACTTTGTGGAATTCAAACAAGCCCTGCTCGAGCAGCAAGACCGTTTCGTCCGCGCACTGGCGGAGAAACTGTTGATCTACGGCATCGGCCGGACTCTTGAACCTTCGGACCGCGCCACGATCGACCAGGTCGTCGCCGCGTCTCAATCGCCCCGTTCGACGTTGCGGTCGCTCCTTCGTGAGATCGTGGCCTCGGAACCGTTTCTCACAAAGTGACCGCTCTCAATAATCGGAGATCGAGCCATCCGCATGGCGGCCCCGGGTTGGCCATTCGGGCGGCGACGGCTTTTTTGCGAGCTCGGTCAGCACGGTTTCGTCGATCTCGCAGCCGATGCCTGGTCCCTGGGGCAGCGAAGCATAGCCATCGTTGTCGATCGACCAGTTCTTCTTGACCAGGCCCGGCGGCGAGATGCTGGAGTAGTATTCGTGGATCAAGAAGAATGGAATCGCCGCGCTGACGTGCAAGCTGGCGGTGGCCCCAAGATCGGTCGTCACGCAATGCGGCGCGATCGGCACGTGATAGGCCTCGCCCAACGTCGCGATCTTGCGCATCTGCGAGATGCCGCCGGTATGCGCGCAGTCGACTTGCAGAATGTCGGCCACGCCTTCCTGCAGATAAGTGATGACGTCCCAAATGGTGCGTGCCTGTTCGCCGACTGCCAGCGGAATCGAGATGTGCTGCTTCAGCCGTTTGAAGACCTCGATGTTCCCCGGCACGGCGGGCTCTTCGATATAAAGCACGTCGTACGGCTTGATCGCCGCCGCGAATTGCATCAGGAAGGGGGGCGGCAAGGCGCAGTGGGCGTCGAACATGACGATGCCGTCGGGACCGACTTGCTTGCGGGCGTTCTCGACGAGTTTGACGAGACCATCAACCTGTTGCGGCGTGCCGGAGAACGGCATCGGTCCGGTACCGACTTTGGTTGCTTTCGGGGTCGGGTACATCAGCACCTTGTCGCGGGTTGGTCCTCCGAGCAGACGGTAGACAGGAACCCCCCATAGTTTGCCGGTGATGTCCCAGAGGGCCATGTCGATGCCGGCGAGCGTGTGGGTCATGAAGGGACCGCCGCGCATGTCGCGGTGCGACCGATAGATCTTCTGCCAAAGATGTTCGATTCGAGTTGGGTTCTCGCCGTCGAGCAGTTCGAACAGCGACCGCACGAGCGTTGCGGCGGTTTGCGTTTCGAGCTGGTCGATTTCTCCCCAGCCGGTAATGCCATGATTGGTCTCCAGCTTGAGGAACACCTTGCGGGCAACCGGCGTCGCCGTGAGTTTCGTCAACTTGATCGATGACGTGCGATCTGCGACGTTGGCCGCCGGATCATTCGGATCGTCGACGGCAAACAGCCCGCCGGGCTCACCTCGAGCGGCATTAGCGGTGAAGCAGCCGGCGGCCAGCGCTCCGATGGAAGTCAACAATTCGCGTCGGTTTGCCATCCAGTGTCTCCTGTGGTCGGTTGCGAGATCGGCCAGGCTCACGCGGAATCAAGCTTGCAGCAAAACCAAATGCGCCTTACCCGAGAGTCCATCCGTTGCGGTATTCCCGGCGGATGAAGGCGTCGGCTTCCGGGGCATTGGTGGCCTTGAGCTGTTCGGCGTCCCACAGGAGCTTCTTGCCGATGCGGTAGGCGACATTTCCCAGGTGGTTGGCCTCGGTGAGCAAGCCGGAGTATTCGAAATTGCACGTCGTCGGCGCGCCCGTCTTGCAGGCGTGCAGCCATTCGGCGTGGTGCCCCAGCGACTTGGCAATGAATGGTGCGGGCCGCTGGAAATCGGCGAACGACGGTTCGGGCAAGAGCGCGTGCTTCGAGTAATCAGAGAGCAGCATGCCTCGGTCGCCGATGAAGAGCACGCCGCTTTCCCATTTGGGAATTCGTCCTTCATTCCAGATCGCGGGCTTCTTGGTCCCCTGGTACCAGGTGAGCCGCACCGACGGCTGCTCCCCCCGTGGACCGTATTCATAAGTTGCCTGCATCGACGCCGGCGCCAGCTCGGGGTGGGGGGGCGGTCCGTGGGCTTCGATCGTCAATGGGTGCTTCAAATCGAGCGCCCAGAAAGGCAAGTCGATCCAATGGCTACCCAGGTCGGACATGGTGCCGTTGCCGAAGTCCCACCAGCGATACCATTTTGGTCCCGGCACGTAAACGCCGTTGAAGGGTCGCGCGGGCGCCGGACCAAACCAGAGCTCCCAATGCAGGCCGGACGGAACACTCTCGGTGGCGGCGGGGCGGTCTTGCAGGTGGACGATGTCGCCGTGACGCTGGGACTCTTCGGCACTGGGTTGCCAGCCCCATGCCCGCGAGACCCAAACGTGGACCTCACGTACCGGGCCCACGGCGCCGGTCTGAATCAGTTCGACGACGCGGCGGTAGTTGTCGTCGGCGTGGATTTGCGTGCCCATTTGCGTGGCGACTTTGGCCTTCGCGGCCGCCTCGCGAATCACTCGTGCTTCAAACACGTTGTGCGTCAGGGGCTTTTCGCAGTAAACGTGTTTTCCCAGTTGCAAGGCCGGCAGGGTTGCGAAGGCATGCGTGTGCTCGCAGGTGCTGACGACGACCGCGTCGAACTCACCGGCATGTTCGAACAGCTCGCGGAAATCGACGAACTTTCGCGCGTGCGGGTGCTGTCCGGCGGCGGCGTTCAGGTTTGCTTCGTTGACGTCGGCCAGCGCGACGATCGATTCCGAGGCGACCGATTGCAAGTTCGCTGCCCCACGTCCGCCGCAGCCGATTACCGCGATGTTCAGCTTATCGTTGAGTCCCCGGCCACGGACGAATGCCGGTGCCGCCAGCAAGCCCGCCGTGCCGGAGGCTGCCGCTCCAAGAAAGCGGCGCCGATTCAACCGCCCCTGTCTTTCGTTCGCACGACGATCGTTGGTATGCATTTTTGGTCCTTGGTTCATGTGAGGACTCGACGGCGATGAAGCGCCTGGCCCAAATCCGTCTGGCACCCCGAAAGCCCTTGCCATTGCGCGGTTTTGGGATGGGCCCTCATTGTGGTGTACAGCGTTGCCAACACGGCCGCGGACCGACGACGGGCAGTTCGCCCGTCAAGATCGCGGTGTGCGTCGCCTCGATCATGTCGTAGATCATCAGGTCACCACGAGCGCCGGTGTTGTTGTCGACCTGGGCCGAAGCGAAGCGCGCGTACGCCAGGTACTGACCGTCGGGCGACCAGGCGGCGTATGTGTTCATCGCAGCCCCCTCGGTCAACTGTTCGGCAGGAGATTTTCCGTCGGAGTTGACCACGAACAACTGGATCGTGTTGTCGGCCCCTCGGCCGCCGAAAACCAGTTGCTGGCTGTCGGGCGACCAGGTGGGGTAGAGGGCGTAGATCTGGTCCTTGTTCAACAAATCGACCGGCTGAGTCCCGTCGGCCTTCATCATCCACAGCCGGAACGAACCGGTGCGGTTTGAGGCAAACGCGATTCGCGTGCCGTCGGGCGAACACGCCGGATCTGCGTCATAACTCGGATCGTTGGTCAGATTCACCACATTCTTGCCGTCGGCATCCATCACGTAGACATCGGGGTTGCCGCCGCGATCCGACGTGAACGCGAGCTTCTTGCCGTCATGCGACCAACAGGCGTTGCGGTCATTCGCCGGAGAATTGTCGAACGGCGCCACCGACAGGCTCCCGACGTCGAGCCACTGCAGCCGGCTACCTCCTTCGACATGTGAAGCGAAGGCAATTCGCTTGCCGTCGGGCGACCAGCACGGCTCGGTGGCGCTGGCGAGGTCCTTGGTCAGCCGCGTCACGTTCTTGCCCTTGACGTCGAGCGAGATCAGATCCGAGCCGCCGAAGCGGTTGGTCGAGACGACCAGTCGCGGACTTTCGTCATCGGCCGCGGCCGCACCGGCAAATGCCGCAATCACAGAGCACGCTGCCAACAGGCACGAAAAACCGCGATGCATGCCTCGCACTCCGTGATTGACGATGACCAGGTTCAATACCCACATCGAATATAATCACTCGCCCCCCAGAGTGCATCCCTGGTGTAACGGGACGGCTACTTGTTTTCCTCCGGGCTCGCCGCCGGCGGCAATTGTGCCTTGAGGGCCGCGTCGAGGGCTTCGAGTGACTTTTGCAATTGGCTTGCTTGCACGAGTAAATCGGCGACTTGTTTGGCCAGGTTCGGTGGTGGCTGCTCGGCGTTCCCTGCTTGGCGCGTTTCTTCAAGGAGACTGACTGTGAATCGATTGCCTGACAGGATCATCGGCGCCGTAAACGTCACGTCAGTCCTGAACGGCGCCAATTCCAAGGTGGAAAACCACGCCGCGCGTTGCTCAGGTGTGACGGTGAGCGTGGCCGGCTTGCCACGCCGCAGCAATTCGAGCTTGGCCGACCTGACGCCGATTTCCTGAAGCTGCGCCGTCAGTCCTTCGATGGTCGTTAGTGCTTTGCCGTCGAGCTTGAGCAGCAGGTCGTTAGCCATCACGCCGGCCTTCGCCGCCGGGCTTTCCCCCTCGACACCCGTCACCACCAGGCCATCGCCCGCCGCAATGCCAAGCTGCGAACGCAACGTGTCGTCGGCGCTTGCCAGGCCGACACCCAACCAGAATTTCGGAGCGGATGCCAGGCCGTCCGACAAGGCAATGGCCAATCCGAGCACCGGCGACTGGGGAGTCACTACCACCGACTGCTTTTGCCCAGACCGAACCGTACCCAACGTCGTGGCTTTGTCGACCGCGGCCTGGAGCAGGTTTTGCAGTCCCTCCACGCCCGTGATGGGTTGCTCGCCGACCGTCACGAGCACGTCGTTCTTCTGGATGCCGGCCTTTGAGGCCACGCTCTCATCGGCAACGGAGGTTACCACCACTCCCTGCCCCTCGGCCAGCCCCAGGTGGGAGCGAAGCACATCGTCTACACCGATAGCCTCGATGCCGATCAGCGAGTTGGAGCAGGTGACGAGATTGCTCCATAGCACGACTTCCTGCGGCGCGGAGACAGAATCTCCCAACACGGTATATGCTTGGGGTTCCCCAGGCGCCGAGGGCTCCTGGGGCTTCGTCTCGGGGGGTTGGGGCTCATCCGCGACCAACGGCGCCACGACCCAAAGCGCCAAGACCAACGCCCCAATATGACAAAACAGCGATCGATGGTTCAAACTCACCATGACATGTTCCTTTCCAACAGAAGAAGGGCAAGGGCAATTTCAATACGATTGCCGGCCGACGTAATTGAACTGCAACTGGTCGACGGGGACCATCACGCGGCGGCCGTCGGGCAAAGATACGGGCACCACTCCGTGCCGCGAATCGACGCGGTAACCGCGACGCTCCAATTGGCTGCGAACGTATGCCGGGACCGATTCGGCCGATTCTGGCATCGAACCGCCGGAGACGTTGCGGACCTGGTCCGCCTGGTCGTGATCCCGCGATTGGGCCTGGTCCGCCGCCGCAACCAACGCGCGGTCATGGGGCTCGGGCTTGGCGGGGGGGGCTGTCTGCGCCGAGTCTGGGCGTGTATTCAGAATGGCTTGAGGCGCGATTCCGTCGCCGCGAATGGTCATCCCCAAACCGAACGCGACCAGCATCGACGCTGCCAGCGCCAAAGGGTGAGCGCGCCAACACCGCGCCTGCACCAGCGGCAGAGCCAGACCAGGCGCTGCCGGCTGCGAATCGGTGCCCGGCCGGGAAACCCCCTCCGAGTAGCGATGCCCTTGCCTTGGCCGCGAAACATGGTCCAAATTACTTTCGGCCTTCCAGTCGCCCAGCGCCTGTTCCAACTCGCGGGCTTCCAACAGCGCCAACGCACACCGGCGCCAAAGGGTGGGCTCGCGATCAAGCCATGCGAACAACTCGCGGCGCGATGGGCCGTCGAGATCGCCTGTCGCCAGGCGGTCGAGCAGCCCAATTTGCCGGTCGTTTCCGAGTCGTGGTTCATTCATCGGTGGTTCTCGTCTGGAAAATGGCATGCCAACTCGCGCCGCAGACGTTCGCGGGCACGGAATACACGGGCATCGGTCGCGCTTTCACTGATGCCGAGCACCGTGGCGATTTGGCGATAACTCCATCGTTCGTGGTATTTCAACAACAGGATCTCCGCGTCGCGCCCGGCTAAACGCCCGAGCGCCTCCCGCACGAGCTGACGGCATTCCTCGCGCAACAGCCAGCCGGCCGGGTCGTCGGCCAGCGAAACGTGCCCGTTCGACTCGGACGCCAGCCGCGTCAGCCGCTTGCGCCGCCTGGCTTGTTGCCGGCGATAACGGATCGACCGCACGACCGCCACGCGGTAGAGCCAGGCCGGTGCCTTGGCCGGATCGGCCAGAGGCGCGCGTTGCTCCACGGCCGCCAGTGAAAGCTCCTGCCATACGTCGTCGACGGCCTGCGGCTCGCCCGTGCGAGCGAGGATCACCCCGCGCAACCAGCCTTCGTGCTCCGACAGGCATCGTCCCCAGTCGACCGCACTGTGGCCGTCACGTTCCGCGTGGAGTGAACTGTCACGTGGTGCGTAACGACTGCGGCCCGTCGCGATTCGAGGTCCGGTTGTCGTCGGCTCGTTGGTGGTCATAGTCGACATCATAGTTCCCGCCGACCGCAGAATCCTGCATGAGGTGGCCACTCGATGTGGTAAAATCCGGCCACGGACGGCATTTCGTTACCGCCGCTGCGGGTGATGTTCCGCGCAGCGTCGATCTACGCAGCGATGAATGGTTTACTCGCGCCCGAAACAGAGCAGGCACATGTCGTCGAACTGCGCACTGCCGCCGGCGAATGCCTTGACGTCTTCCAGGATCTGCTCGCCCAATTCCCGCACACTGAGGTTGTCACGACGGAGCTGACGTGTTAGTCGCTCCAAACCGTACTGGGTGTCATGGGGGTCCATGGCCTCGTTGATTCCATCGGTGAACATCGTCAGGCAGTCGCCCGGCGCGAGGGGGACGGCGAACGACCGGTAGCCGACCCCAGCCGAAACGCCCAATGGCAATCCAGTCTCCTGCTCGCCGAGTGATACGACATCGCCCCGCGAGCGCCGCAGGAAGGGGGCCATGTGACCGGCGTTGACGATCTGAACTTCGTGGCGAGCAAGGTCGATCACCGCCACGGCCATCGTTACAAAGCGATCTTCCCAGCCCGCTTCGCAAAAGTCGGTATTCAGCCGTTTCAATGCGGCAGCCGGATCGCGCTCGCTTACCAACACGTACCGCGTCTCGGCCGACATCTTGGCCATCATCAGCGCCGCGGGAATTCCCTTGCCCGAAACGTCGGCCACCACCACCGCCAGACGATCGTCGGGCAGCGCGATGTAGTCGAAAAAATCCCCGCCGATCTGTCGAGCGGCCTTGTAGAAATGATAGAACTTGTATCCTCCAAAGCGTGGCAATTGGCCAGGAAGAAAGCGTTTTTGGACGTCGCGGGCGATGTGTAAGTCGTGGTCCAAGGCAAGCTTCGCGAGCTCCGTTTCGTGCAGCCGCGTGTTTTCGACGGCGACCGCAGCCAGGCTCGCGACGCTCGCCAGCACATCGAGGTCTTCCTGTTGGAAGGGGGCCCGCCGATCGCGCGTGTCGATTTGGAGTACGCCCAACGCGCGCCCCGCGGTGCCGACCAAGGGCACGCACATGATCGAGCGGATGTTCATGTCGGCGACACTCTCGACGCTGTTGAAGTCGTCGTGGGAGAGGATCGCTTGTCCTGTCCGCATTGCCTCATGGACGATCGTGCGGCTGATGCGAGCCGCCGCGTCGACTCCATGACGGCGGTACTTGTCGGCCTCGATCGCCACGGGGCCGTCTTGCCCCTGCCGCAAGATCACAAACCCGCGGTCGGCCTGCACAAAAATCTTGAACAGGCTGTCGAGAATCTTCGACAGTACTTCGCCCTGCTCCAGGGTCGAGCCGACGTTACGAGAAATCTCCAAAAGAGCCTTGAGCTTGATCTCGGGGTTGACCGCGGTGGCGCGCAAACCACTGTGGCTCGACATGACGTCGAGCTTTGACATGATCGTCGAGCCGCTCTCTTTCTCCGCGTCATCGACCAGCACCGCGGAGGAACCGGGCTCGCGATGGAAGCTGAAGAGAAAATCGCAGACTTTGACCTGATCGTTGTCGTACAGCTTCCGCCGGCCGACGACCTCCTGGCCATTGACGAACGTGCGGTTACGGCTCTTGAGATCCTCGATGAAGTAGTCGTCATCGGCCCAATCGATCTGGGCATGGCGGCGGCTTACGGCGTCGCCGTCGAGCACGAGATCGCAATTGAGTTCGCGACCCAAGACGGCGCGTCCCTTGGGGATCGCGAACTTCCGTCCGCTGTTCGGCCCGTTGATTGACTGCAACCAAGCCATGCGGTCGATTGTATTCGACGGCGCGTGGAATTGCGACGAGCTTTTTCGCGGGTGGTCGCCCTCTAAAAACCGGCGCCACCGCCCATCATACCACCCCCCATTCCTCCCATTCCGCCGCCCATCATACCGCCGCCCATACCGCCCATGCCGCCGCCCATCATACCGCCACCGCCCATTCCGCCGCCCATTCCGCCGCCGCCCATCGTTGGGCTCTGCACGCGAATCACCAGGTCGCCCACCGGATAAACGCGGGTCGAAAGGATGTTCTCGGCCTCGGTCTTGCTGGTGATCAGCAGCACCTCGTGCCGAATGACGTAGGTCATGTCGAGCTCGCCCAACAGCAACCGCAGCGCCGAGCGCAAGGTGATTCCCCTGATATTCCGGGTAACCGGCGTGTCGCTGCCGACGCCCGTGTCGGTGAGGGCCTTAGAGTCGAATTGGATCTCGATCTCGTGCTTGTCCTTCAGGTACTCGATCACATCCGACAGCGGTTGGTCAGTGAAATCGAGCTCAGTTCTCTCGGTCAGCGCGGCGGCGATCCTGGCCTCGGACGGACTGTCCTTCGCCAGATCGATCAACTTGTATTTCTTACGCCGTTCGGTCAAGGTTTGCCAGACCTCGGGGTTTGGGTAAAGGATCGGCGGTTCGTCGGAGTTCGGAATCGCCGATGTTTCGGTCGCGTAACACGCATCGACGAACCCCTTGTACCGCGTGTCGCGCAAGTGGGCCATGTCGGACGCGTAGCCCACCATGCGCGCGTCGAGCTCGGCGGTCCGCAAGCCCGCGTGACCCGGTTCCAATTGTTCGGCAATGTCGGCCACCACCTCGGCGTCTCGGTAGCGCTCCTCTTCCATCAACGTGCTGAAGCGGGCCATCAACTGCTCGACCTTCTGTTCGCGGACGAACATGTCGCGGTTGATCCGCTCACGGGCTTCGACCTCGGCGGCGACCTGCTGCCGCCGCAGGGCGCGATCGGCCTGGACCAGCTCCTGCCTGCCGGCCGCCTGCAACGCTGCGCGAACCTGCTCGCTCAGTTGCGACCGGACGTCGGAATTCAACTCGCTCGATTGCTGTACTTTTTCCAACACCACCTTGAGCTTCGAGCCGGCATTCTCGGCATCGGTGGCCATCATGCCGCGTGCCTGCTTGATCGCGCCTTGCACCTCGGTTCGAAGGTATCCCTCGAATACCCGCCCCCGGCGCTCGACCTGGTCGAGCAGCGCACCGTCGGCAGCATTCCCAGGTTCATCCGCGGTCTCCGACCTGCCGAGCCTGGTCGGTTTCGACAAGCGAGGTCCAACGTAGGCAAAGTCGCGGCGCGCAGCCACCCGGGGGGCCGTTTCAGCCGCATCGCGGGCCCTTTCGACCGCCTGGGCGAGCGTTGCGGCCTCGGGATTCAGCGGATCAAGGCGGGCGGCCTCGGCGGCCAGATGGTGGGCGTCGTTCAGGCTGCCGGTGGCCAGGGCCTGTTGACCGAGGCGGGCCAGATTCTGCGCCTGGGTCTTCAGGGCCTGACGCAATTCCGCCAAACCGGAGCTACCCAAGGCGGGCATCGCGATGCCGCCGTTGGGCTCGACGGCTGCGACTAGCCTGGCCAGGTACGAATGATCTTCGCTGGTTTCGTCGGCCCTCACGTCCCACGAAAGCTCCACCGCCTTGCCGGCCAGTTCCGCGCGCATCCGCACATTCACCGAGGGCCTCGCGCGGACCTCTTCGCCATCCAGTTTGCCTACCAGAACCATCTCGCGGTCGAAACGCAACGGCGGGCAGCGGCGCGGGAAAACCTTGCTGAAAGCCTCGGGCAACTCCAGGGCCGACGGCCAGACGACCAGGCCATGGGCCGCATCGGCCAACGTGCGGCCCTCGTGCTTGGCGTTCGATTCGTCGATGTCGACGACCAGCCGGCCGCCGGTATGGTTGGCAAGCGCGCCGAGCAACTCGGTGTCGAGCCGTGGCCCGATTGCCAGGCTGTTAACTGATACGCGGGCCTCGACCAGCGTGCCGACCAGCCGCTCCATACGGCTGTGGGCAATCAGCCGGGCGGTGCTCATGCCGTCGCCCAGGTAGACGATCGAGCGCTGACGACCAGCACCTCTGGCGAATACCGCCACGGCGGCCTCCAATGCCTGGTACATGTCGGTCGAGCCCAGTGGAACGCGCTTCCGCAGGTCGGCCATGGCCTTCCGTAATTCGGTGCCCTTCGGCGAAACGAAGGCCGGCGTCAAGGGGACGGCGTTCAAATCGACGGCCAAGAGCGCCACCCGATCTTTGACTTCGAGCGACGCCACGAGCGACTCGAGGGCCGCCAGCGCCTTCTCGCGGATCGCGCCGGCCTGACTGGCCGAGGTGTCGAACAAGATCACCACTTCGTGTCCGCTGCGCTTCGGCTGAACCAGCGATGGTTTGAGGCTCATGGCGAAGTAACCCTGGCCATCGGGTGCGACGAACGTCTCGAGTCGCGCGGACGGCCCGCTTTCGGCCGCCCTCACATTCCCCGCACTTGCGGTCAGCAGGAGCAACGACAGCGAGAAGCGAGACCCAACGCGGCAAAGCTTGCACATGACAGGATCCTCCCGAGCGCCAAGAATGCCGATCGCAAACGCGCCGGGCGAGCGGGACGCCCGCACCAGAATAGCGGCCTGGGATCGGCTGTTGATCGTAGTGAGAACGACCCCAGGCGCGGGAGCACCGAAACCAGGCACGCACACAGGGGCGCATGCGCCCACCGTCGTACACGGTCCACGTTTGCCTCCCCGGTCCTTGGGACCGAGCTATGTCTCTGTTTTCCGTTGAAGGGCGGCCGTTCCGGCGGCCGGTCGCAGAGCACGCTCGCGACACCCGCATTCTTACGAATCGCCGGCAGTTTAGCAAGCGAATTCTTTTGATCTTGGTGAAACCAATAGTACAATCCGGACCAAGTGCGGCGCCTGAAACAAGCGGGCTGCCACTGGGCGGATCGATGCAGGGCGGTTCAGTACAGCGAACGTCACTTCGCGATAGGAGGGAACATGTTCACGACGTCTCGCTTCAGGTTGGGTATCGCGATCGGACTTGTCGTGGCGGCACCGGCGTTCGCCGGCGCTCAAGCTACCGACTCTCCCGAGTACGAATGGCGGCCAATCACGCTGACCGCTCCCTGGGCGGCGCGTGATGGAGCCGGCATCCTCAGCTTTCAAGGAAAGCTGTGGCTATTGGGAGGCTGGAATCCGAGTCCGGCGGAGCGGAAGTTCTTTCCGCTGATCTGCAACAATGAAGTCTGGTCGTCCGAAGATGGGGCGACATGGTCGCTGGTCAAGCCCAACACGTTCCTGGACCGGTCGTTTGATCCGACCGCCGATTGGGAAGGGCGCCATACGGCCGGCTACGCCGTCTTCCGTGACCAGATGTGGATCATTGGCGGAGATTGCAACCAGGGGCACTATCAAAACGACGTTTGGAATTCCATCGACGGAAAGATCTGGAACTATGTCAACCGAGAAAAAGATGTTCCCTGGGGACCGCGGGCCCTGCATTACACCGTCGTTCATGATGACAAGCTGTGGGTGATTGGCGGTCAGACGATGCCGGCATTCGGGGGAGGGCCGGAGAAGTTCTATCGCGATGTTTGGACGTCGGCGGATGGAGTCGAGTGGCTCCCGACCTCTCCGCGAGAGCCGTGCTGGTCGGCACGCGGAATGATCGGCGGCAGCGCCGTCATGAACGGCCGGATTTGGATCCTCGGTGGTGGAACGTACGACACTCCGACGACACCCTCGCGTAACTTTTACAACGATGTCTGGAGCTCGTCGGACGGAATCGATTGGACCCAACACACGGCCGAGGCTCCCTGGCATCCACGGCAATACCATGACATCGCCGTGTGGGACGATCGTCTTTGGGTGATGGAGGGGTATCACAAGGACGGCGGCAACCGCAACGACGTGTGGTCCTCGTCCGATGGTGTCAAGTGGACAGAACTCACCAACACGCCTTGGAAGCCCCGACACGCAGCCAGCCTGGTGGTCCACGACGGCTCGCTGTGGATGATTGCGGGTAATAACATGCAGCCGGATGTCTGGCGGCTGACGCGAAAGTCGCGCTAGCCATTCGGTCCGCCGAGATGCAAGGAAACGAACACGTCGTCGACGAGGCCGTCTGCAATCACGACCGCGATCTTCCATTGGCGTGATCGCATCATGCCGGTCGTTTCGCTGCGAATACACTCGAGGTAGTCGATGTTTTCGTGTCGCTTGGAATCGTCACCGAACTGTTTCTGTTCAACGAAACTGCCTTGTTGAACCAGCTTGCACTTGAACCCCTGAAGTTCCATGAATTTCCGGGCGTCATCCAACGGTGTGCCCGGCGGAATGTTCTGCAACAGAACACTCTGCATGGTCACGCGGTTATCCAGCCTTCGCGTCGCCTGTGATGTGAAAGCACAGCCGGCGCAGAGAACCATCAGAATGAGTGTCGCCAGACGGCGGGTGGCTTCCATGCCAACTTCCCAGATCCTATTGCCGCGCATCGGAACAAACTCCGGTCGGCATTCAATTCGGGGTGCATTATCATACGCGGCCAGGGCATCAAGCGACAACGGCAATTCGTGTGGCGCCTCGTACGGGGGTGCCAGCACGGCTGACTCTCTTGCTCGGCCTTAGCCATGAATGCCCCAAAACAGGGCTGATACGAGCACAAGAGCCCGGTAGCGTTGACCACCGCAAGGAATCCCCAAAAAAACCTGCCCCGTGCTGAAACCATTGGCGCGTTTTACGGGTACTGGACTCCATACGGCCAATTTCGCACCCTCTAGATGAAGTGAGGTCCTTGATGAGATGCTTGAGAGTTGGACTTGTGGCCAGTCTGGCCGCCGTGCTCGGTTTCGCTATCCAGGCCGGCGCCGCCCCGCTTGATTTGAAGCAGGTCTCAGCCGAGGCCCAATGGATCGGGCACGTCGATTTCGACGCCGTCCGGGCTTCAACCGTCGTGAAGAAGGCGGTCGACAAGGCGAAAGAACGGCACAAGGACGCCGAGCAACACCTGGCCATGGTCCGCGGCATGATCGGAATGGACCCCACCACGGACCTGCACGGCATCACTCTCTACGGCACGCAGCTCGGCAAGCCATCGGGCGTGGCCATCGTCCACGCCAAAGTGGACCAGAAGCGCCTGCTTGGGCTGGCCCAGGCACTACCCAACCGCGAAACGACCAAGTACGGCCAGTACGAGATCTCGAGTTGGACTCGCAACCGCGGCAAGCATTCGCACACTCTCTCGGTGGCGTTTCCCAGGGAAGATCTCCTGGTCGTGGCCAGCGGTGTCGAGCAGCTCACTAAGGCCCTTGATGTCTTGGACGGCAAAGCGGCCGGCACCGGCGGCGACGCGCCGTTGGCCGGCAACGTGCCGCCCGGTACCACGGTGCTGTTCCGTGTGGCGGGTATCGCCGGCGCCAACCTCGACTGCTGCAAATCGCCCGTCGTCAAACAGGCCGAGGCTTTCCGCTTTGTGACCGGCGAGCACGAGGGTCAGTCGTTCTTTCGCGCCCGAGTCACGATGACGAATTCGGAAATCGCCGGTCAGCTCAACCAGGTCGTCGAAGGAGGCCACGCCTTGGCCAAGTTGCACGGCGGCAACGAGTCGGAGACGAAGCTGGTCAATGGATTGCGGGAGCATGTCGAAGGCAACTCGCTGACCGTACTTTGGAGCGCCTCGGCTGGCGACGTCTGGAACGTCATCGAGCAGCATGCCAAGCATTTTGAGGAAATGCGGGCCAAGATGCGCCAACGCATGGGCCAGCGCGGTGAAACAGGCCGTCATCGTGGTGGTCCACGCGGTCAGCGTGGCCGCGGCGAAGCACCCGCGAAGAAAGCGGCGAATCCGGAAGAGGATTTTTAGGTCCCTAGCACCGGACCTGCTCGCGAACCAACTCAGCGAAGAGCTCCGGCCGGCGCGTGCGAAGCGTGTAGTTCGCCAGCGATCGCTGCTCGGCGATCTGCGCCGCGTCGAGGGTCGCGACGATCATCTCGTCGCGGATGCGCTCTTCTTGCGTCGTGGCCAACAGTTCGCCGTCGGGCCCCCAGATCAGGGCGGCGCCAGGGTGGTGCGGCTGGTTCTCACTGTCGCGCGGCCAATGATCGACGTAGCCCGCCCGGCCCGCTTGATCGGTGAGCACGGCGAAACAGGCGTTCTCGCGGGCCCGCATCGCATACTTGCTGACGAAACGGTGCGTGTGACGGCGCGCGGCGGCTTCGCTTTCCAACGAGTCGTCCCAGACTTTGAAGCGGGCCGCGTGCGGCATCAAGATCACCTCGGCCCCGCGCAGGGCCAGCACACGCGCGATCTCTGGGAACTGGTTGTCGTAACAAATGACGATCCCTACCTTGCAGGGGCCGATATCGAAGACGGTGATTTCACGTCCCCCCTTGTAATAGAAGCTCTCGTCGCGCGACAGGTGCAGCTTGCGTTGTTTTCCGATGTAGCCGTCCGGCCCGACGACGACTTGCGTGTTGAAGATAATGTCGTTCTCCTTCTCACTCATGCCCGCGCACAAGACGAGGCGATGCCGTTTCGCAATCTCGACGAGCCTGGCGACGCTGGAGCCCTCGGGCACCGGCTCGGCCAATTCCCAGGTGTTCGGCGTGCAATGCCCGTGAACCACGAGCTCGGGGAACAGCACCAGCTCGGCTTTCTCGGCGACGGCCCGCTTGCACCAATCGTCGATCGTCCGCAGCACTTTTTCGGTTTCGCCCAGGAAGCCGTTCATGCTCACCGCGGCCACACGTGTCGTTCTCATGGATCAACCTCAGTCTGGAGCGAAGTCGCGTCAAGAAAGCGGCAAGACTTCGCCGTCGCTTACGGGGAATGGTCGGCCGAGCATGTCTCGAATCACGGCCCTTGGAGAAATACCGAGCGAATGAAAAATCGTGGCGTGGATGTCCGGCGGGCAGCAAGGCTTGGTGCGGGGAAAGGCCCCGTTACTGTCGCTGCTGCCGTAGACTTGTCCACCCCGGATGCCGCCCCCGGCAAGAGCCACCGAGTAGACGCTTGGATAATGGTCGCGCCCCGCGGCGCCGTTGATGCGGGGAGTACGGCCGAAATCGGTGAGAACGACGACCAGCGTCTCGTCCAGCGTTCCGCGAGCAGCGAGGTCTTGCAACAAGGCGGAAGCTCCCTGGTCAAAAACGGGAAGCAATCGCGTCTTGAGTCGATTGAAGTTGTCGCCATGCGTGTCCCACATGTCTCCCGCGCCGCCGTTGAGATCACCGGCCGAGCAACAGACTTGAACGACGGGCACGCCGACTTCCGTCAGGCGACGCGCCAGGAGCATGCTTTGCCCCCCCAGGTGTTGCCCATACGAATCGCGGATTTTCGGATCTTCCTTGTCGAGATCGTAGGCATTTTTGACGGCCGAACCGAAAAGGATTTCTTGTGCCAGGTTGCGAAAGTGGCTGTAGTTTTCAAAATCGGAGGGCTGGCCGAAGGATTTTTCCAATGAAGCCAGCAGACGGCTTCGCAATGACACTCGCTCGTTGTCGACGTCTCCGAGTTTCAGGACTTCGGAACCGAGCGTTCTGGATACCCCGCCGTACGGTTCACCGCTGGGTGTGCGAAGGACGATGGGGTCGTACTTGACTCCCAGCCATCCTCCGTATTCACCCGCTTGCAAGGTGTTGTTATCGACCATCGGGTATGGCAAGCGCACGGCGGTCGGTACCCCACGCGGCGCTGAGCGAAGCTTCGAAACCATTGCGGCGAGCGAAGGCCAATCACTCGGTTCGGGGGAGATGTTTCCGGCGCGCGGCGGTTTGTGCCCGGTGATGTTCCAATACATTCCCCGGCCATGCGCCGCATCGTCGTGATGAATCGAGCGGACGATGGCCAGCTTCTCCGTTTGCATGGCCAATTTCGGCATGTGTTCGCCGAATTGAATGCCCGGCGTCGCCGTCTCAATCGGTGAGAACTCGCCGCGCACTTCGGCGGGAGCTTCCGGTTTTGGGTCCCACGAATCAAGATGGCTCATTCCGCCCCAGCAATAGAGAATGATACACGATTTGGCTTTGCCGCTGCGCGTCGCATTTTGCGACGCCGCAGAAGACTTCGATTGCAGGAAAGCGGGCAACGAGAGGCCCGTCATTCCGGCCATCGTTGCCAGTATTCTGCGGCGCGACGGGCGAGCTACGGGATCGAACATGGTCGTTGCCTCTTCGGCCGCGGGTCACCCGTAGAGCGGCGAGATGATTTCACCCGCGTTCAGGCGGTGAGGTCGGCCAAGGCGGTCGATGATCTGGCTGTCGGCATCAATGCCAAGGGCGCTGTAAACCGTGGCGCCCAGATCGGCCGGATACCACCCGCGCGTGGCGGGCCACGCGGCCTGGGCATCGCTGGCGCCGATCACTTGCCCCCCGCGGACGCCGGCCCCGGCGAATACGGCGCTAAAAACACCCGACCAGTGGTCGCGCCCGGCGCCTGCATTGATTTGCGGCGTACGGCCGAATTCGCCTGTCACCACCACCAGCGTCTCGTCGAGCAAACCGCGGGCTTTCAGGTCTTCTAACAGCGCGGCGAGCCCCTGGTCGAGCGGCGGCAGTAAGCGGTCTTTGAGTTGCGCGAAGTTCGAGCCGTGCGTGTCCCAGTTGTTCATCGAGCCCATATTGGCTTGCACGACAGGCATGCCCGCCTCGACGAGCCGCCGCGCAAGGAGCAGCGATTGTCCGAACGCGTGCCGGCCGTAATGGTCGCGCGACGCGGCCGGTTCGGCATCGAGATTGAAGGCTTCGCGGAACCGGGCCCCTTCGGTCAGGAGCGTGAATGCGTTGTCGAACCGTGCCGAACGGTCCTGGGCTGTTGCAGTCGCAGCCAGGTCGCGCCGCTTGTCGTCGAGTTTGGCCAAGAGGCTGCGGCGGTCCGACAACCTGTCGACGGTCAATTCCGGCAGCAGGTCCAATTCCTGCAAACGGAAGTCGGCCGCGTTGGGGTCGCGAGTGAGCTGCCAGGGGTCGAACTTGCTCCCCAAAAAGCCGCCGTTCTGGCCCGAGAAGCCATAGCCGTTGTGCAAGTAAGTAGGCAACAGCACGCCCGAAGGCAAGCCGTCGGCCCGCGGTTTTAGGTATTGAACGCCGGAGGCATAGCAGGGCCAGTCGTCGCGGCTGGCCATGTGAGTGGCGCCGGCCGGCAACATATTGACGCCGCTCAGCATGAAGTGCGTGGCCTGCTCGTGACCTGGCAGACTATGCGTCATGCTTCGCACGATGGCATACTTGTCCGCCAGCTTTGCCAGCCGCGGCAGATGGGGCGTGATCTGAATGCCCGGAACGTTGGTGTCAACGGGCAGAAACTCACCGCGTACCTCGGCCGGAGCGGCGGGCTTGAGGTCCCAAATGTCCTGATGAGCCGGCGCCCCGGTGCAGAAGACCAAAATCACCGACTTGGCGCGGCCAGGAGCCGCCGGCCGAGCCTCCGCTGTCGTACCGGCCCTGAGATGACCGACGTGCAAACCCAACAAGCCCGAGAAGCCGACTTGCAGGAATTCCTTGCGGCTGATGCCCAGGCGATGCTGGTGCGGTCGAATGGCAAATCGCATCGAGGAGGGTCTCTGGTGGGGCGGGCGCTATTCTGGCGGGCAACCTAAAGTATGACGGATTGGAGCCAAAGCAGCAACATTGACAATCGACGCCCCGAAAGACTAAAATACTTTGCGTTGCAAAGTACATTCGCCCCTGGCCGTCGGCTGTGAGTCTCGCATGACCACCGACCCTATAGCGACGCCATTCGCCCAGCCGGCGGAATACCCCATTGGCCCGGGAACACCTGCCAATGTACGGCGTCCCACGCACGAGGCCGACGCGCAGCCGCCGGTGCGTTGGCGCGAGTTGCTGGTGGTCATCGTCTTGGTCGTGCTGAGCGACTTGACGATTTATCGCGGGCAAGGCTTCGCCGGATGCGCCGCGCTGTTCTTCCTTGCTCCCGCGCTGCTCACATGGGGAGCCTTTCGTCCGCGGCTCGGGACCGGCGCGAGGGTCGTGGGTGTAATGCTCGTGGTGCTCGCGGCCAAGACGATCTGGTGCGGATCGGTGTGGCTGGTCGTCACCGGCTTTGCGCTGCTGGCCGCCTTCGGCATCGCACTTTCAGGACAGACGCCGTTTGTCGCGGAAACGGCCGTGTTCGCCTCGCTCCTGATCGCGTCGGGCTACAGGCGGTTGCTTTACTATGGACGAAGCACGGCCGGAAGCTCGCTCACTCGCGTTCCCTGGCTGAACCTCGCGATGCCGCTGGCGGCGCTGGTCGCGTTTGGTACGGTTTTCATCTTCGCGAACCCCGACCTGTTGGCATACGTTTCCGAAGTGGCCGAAGAGGTGGTCAAGAATCTGCGGGATTGGCTGCGCAAGCTGTCCGTTCGCGAGATTGCTTTCTGGGTTGCCGCGGCTTGGGTTTCGATCGGCTTGCTCCGCCAGGCGTCGGGCGGGGCGGTCGTTGCCGAGCTGGCTGAAATCGAGCCGTCCGGGCCTTTGCGGGCGGAGTCGTCGAAGCTCTACCCGGCCTTCCGCAACACTCTGGCCACTGTGATCATACTGTTCGCGGTGTACCTAGTGTTCGAGTTCCAAACGCTCTGGTTCCGCGAATTCCCGAAGGGGTTTTACTATTCGGGCTATGCGCACGAGGGGGCCGCGTGGCTGACGATCGCCTTGGCGTTGGCCACCTTGACTCTTTCGCTCGTTTTTCGCGGCGCCGTGCTCATGGATCCGCGAATACCGCGGCTCCGCACGTTGGGATGGATCTGGTCGGCGGAGAATTTCATACTGGCCGTGGCCGTTTACCACCGGATGGCCATCTACATCCATTTCAACGGGATGAGCCCGATGCGGATCGTCGGGTTGTACGGTATGTCGGCAGTCGTGGCCGGGTTTGCCCTTGTGCTCTGGAAGATCGGCCATCAGTGCAGCTTCGGTTGGTTGCTGCGGCGCCAGCTCTGGGCGTTGGCGATAACGGTCTACCTGTTCGCCCTGACGCCCGTCGACGCGATCGTCGTTGAATACAACGTCCGGCGGATTCTCGCCGGCGATCCGGCCCCGTGCGTGCAGATCAGCGTGCAGACGATTGGCTCCGAGGGCGTGCTGCGGCTGATGCCCTTACTGGAATGCGACGACGCGACCATTCGTGACGGCGTGCGTGCGTTTCTGGCCCAGCGCGACGACGATGCCGAAGCGGCCGCAGTGCGCCGTGAATCGCTGGGGTGGACGACATACCAGTTTGCCGACGTCCTGGTATTGGAGCGAATGCGCGGCAACCGGAATCTTTGGGCCGATTACCATGAACCCCGGCGCCGCGACGCGGCCTTGGAGCGATTCCACGCCTACGCGTACCAGTGGTACTGATCTCGTGTGTCACGATCCCAGCCAGCGAGCCGCGTTCTCGATTACCTGCAGGGGCTCCTTCTGAAGATAAATCGAGAACGTCTCATGCCCGGGCCGGAAATAGAAGACCTTCCCTTCGCCGAGATTCCACAGACAGCCGCTTCGGAACGACTCGCCTTTTTCCCAGCTCTCCTTGAAAATCACCAGGTCGGGTTCCGGCACGTGAAATGGTTCGTTGTACATCTCGGTGTGCTGGATGCGAAACATCCCGGGTAAGCCCTTGGCGATCGGGTGCTCCGGTTGAAGCACGGCGATCGTACTCGGCGCTCCGTCCGGTCGGTAATCAGGAAAACAGCAGTTGGGCAAATCGACCCGCACGCGGTGGACGCTCCCACCTTGCTTCAGCGCGTAGTATGCGGGCGTGATCAGCGAATCGCTGGATGGCGCAAAGCGGCCGGCAGGCGAAACGAACTCGAACTGAACTGGCGGCCCGTTTGCCGGGTCGGGATAGCGTTTGCGTGCGTCAAGCCGCGTCCTTTCGTTCATGGCCTCCACGAACGGCGTCGACCAGTGGGCCGAGTGCAGGGCGAGCAGCGACAGCTTGCCGGCTTTGATCGGCTCGATAATCTTGGAACGGGCCGTTTCAGGTGTGATTTCCGAATGGCGGACGTGACCCCACCAGACGAGTACCTGCGCCCAATTCAGGTCATCGGCGGAGAGGCCCTGGTCCGGGTCGTCCAAACGGACCGATCGAACCTCGATTCCCGGGCACGACTTCAGGTAATCGGCAATCGCATTGCCCAGAAAGTTCGGATACGCCTCCTTTTGCGCTGGTTGCTGCTCGTCCCAAACGAGAACGTGGACAAGCGCCGCCGCTTCGCCGGCGCGTGCCATCCGGGCCATCGCCGCCGGAACGGCCAGGCTGAGGCCCGCCATTTCGTGGACGAACTGACGTCGGTTGATGCTGCGTCTGAAGGTCATCTCGGTTTCACAAGATACCTGGTGCAAACTCCCACGTCAGGCTAGCCGGCACACTTGCCGACCGCAAGCCTCTCAGAAGAAAGGCACTTACCGCCGTCAATCTGTTTCTCATCCTCATCACTCCGGCTCAAACGTGATCCGCAGCTTCCAGCCTTTCACAGCGCCGTAGAATGGTGATGGCAAGCGAACGTAGATATCCTGTTCCTCGGTGTTGAGGATCCACCCGTAGTTGGCTGCCGCTCCGGTGTACCACAGTTCGATGTCCGCGGTTACGTTGAAGACCTGCTCGCCGGCGCCCTTGATTTTGGCTGTTGCCGTCGCTTCCGCGGCCCGGTCTTGCCCCAAGCCGCGAGCGCCCGGCGTGTGCCACTCAACGCACTGCGGCCGGACCATCCGGTACTGGTGCGAGACGCCGGGACCCCATTCCTTCAGCAGCCGGCGTACCTGCAAGCGCGTCCCCCCGGCGGGGTTTACTCCAAGGTGCGGAACGATCCATTCGGCCTTGGTGATCCGCTGGCCGGGAGGGATGCGATCCAACGGATAGCAGATCAGGAAAGCCTGCTTCCCCGTCAGGATGAACTCGTGGTTCGTGAATTGTGCGGTGCCATAGAGAGTGCCCGCCCAGCTCATTCGCGGTGCGTCGGCTGAAATCGCCGCCATCAGTTCGCAATCCAAATCGGTTAGCACAATCGTGCGGGCTGCGGCGGTAGGCGTAAAGGCCAACAGCGCCGCGATCAAGGTGCCAAATCGCACTCCAGATATCATGGTGTTTTCTCCACGGGGACGTACAGCCTTCCGAATCTCTCTGACCAGGCCAAAGCTTCGACAGTCGGATTGTTGACGGTCATCTGCACGCTCTTCGCTTGGAACCGCCCCAGTTCCTCCAGATCGACCAGGCAGATTCGCCCGGCGGACCCCACCACCAACTGGTGTACCTTGGTTAACACGAGCGGCTGGCTCTGGATCACAATATTGTCCAGCCAGACCGTTTGCGGAGCCAGCGCGTCCAATGCGGGTGACTTTGGGGTGCCGGTGCCGGCAGGCTACGCTTCATGTGGGACAATTGCCTCAGTTACTTTCCCTTTGCCAGGGCACCTCGCCGCCGCGTTGGATCTGCAGCCTCAAAGCGGCTGACAGGTTTTCAAGCGTCGTCCGATGGCTTGCCGCCAGATTCTTGGTTTCGCGCGGATCGTCCCTCAAATTGTACAGCTCAGGCGGACCGAACGGGCTGTCTTGCACCAGTTTCCAATCGCCTCGGCGAAAAGCCTCGATGGTCTTGCCGCCATACGCCGGCCCCCCTTCGCGGCGCACGAAATACAGATGGCGCTGCGGCGGCTTTGTCGGCCGGCCGGTCAATGCGTCGAGCAAACTGATGCCGTCGATGTCCGGCGGCGGTTCGATGCCGCACGCCTGAAGAATCGTCGGAAACAGATCCATCGACAGCCAAAGGCCGTCGGTATGCCCGCCGGGCGCAATGCGGCCCGGCCAGCGCGCCGCCAGCGGCACGCGCAGGCCTCCTTCGTACATGTGCGTTTTGCCGCTCCGCCAAGGGCCATTGTTGGCCTCGTGGTTCAGCACTCCGCCGTTGTCGGATGTGAAAATCACCAGCGTGTTTGCAGTCAGGCCCGTGCGATCGAGCGTTTCCAGAACGCGACCGATCCCTGAATCGAGATGTTCGATCAATGCCATGAGTGCGGCCCGCTTCGACGACATCCGCGGCTCGCGCTGTTGGACCTTTCCTAGCCATTCCGCCGGCGGCTGAATCGGATCGTGCGGCGCGTTGTAAGCCAGGTATACGAAGAAGGGCGAATCGGACTTTGCCCGCTCGTCGAGATAATCGCACGCCCAATCCGTGAAGAGGTCGGTAGCATGACCGGCGGGCGAGACGATCTCGGCGTTGCGCCGCATGAAGTTCTTGCCGTTACGCAGATGAGTTCGGTAGTCATCCATCATGTCGCCGAGAAAGCCATGGAAGAAATCGAATCCGCGCTCGTTTGGCGTATTCGGCGATTCGTAGCCCAAGTGCCACTTGCCGACGATGGCGGTGTGGTAGCCGGCCTGCTTCAGCGTTTTTGGCAAGAGGGTCGCTTGAGGCGCGAGGTAGCCCCACGAGTCTTGCGGCACGTCGCGGATCACGCCGGGAACGCCAACTCTGTCGGGAAAGCACCCGCTCAAGAGCGCGGCCCGCGTGGGGGAACAAACGCAGCTATTCGCGAAAAAATTGTCGCAGGCCATCCCTTCGCGAAACAGTCGGTCGATGTGCGGCGTGCGGATTTCCGGCGTGCCGAAGGCCGAGTAGTCGCCCCGGCCGAGATCGTCGGCCATGATGCAGATCACATTCGGCTTATCGGCCGCCGCGGCCTGGCCGCCGACAAGAGCCAGGAATGCCAGGGAGCACAGACGCAGGGAATTGAGCACGCTCGCGAGCCTGGCAATGGGCTTAGTCATGCGCACCAGCATCTCGCGCAGGCGGAAGGCGGGCAAGAGCCTACCTGCTTGATTCAGCGGCGATGCCCTAACCACAGCTCCGCCGGCGAAACATGTCAGCCGCTGTAGTAGAACCCAAGCGCGAAGATCATATAAACCGCCACCAGCATGGCCCCCTCGATCCAAGTCGACTCGCCGTCGCGGGTGAACTGACCGGTGACCACGACTGCCAAGGTAACCGCCAACACCTCGAACAACGAGAACTGCAAGTCCATCGGTTGGCCCATCAAGCGGCCGGTAAATACAAGCAACGGTGCGACCGCTAGCGCCGCCTGGGTGGCTGCCCCCACCGTAATCCCCAATACCAGGTCCATCTTATCGCCGCGCGCGAAACGCCATGCGGTGATCAATTCAGCGACGTTTCCCAGCGACGCCAACACGACCACTCCGGCGAAGACCTCGTTGAGCCCCATGGTCTTGATCGCCGGACCGAGGGAGTCGGTCATCGTCTCGCTGACAATGGCCAAAATGGCCGTGGTTGCCGCCAAATTCACCAGGGCCTTTTTGAGGCCTGACTTCGGCCGTTCGTGACCGTCGCCGGCGTCAATCGGCTGGGCGAAAAGCAATCGGTGCGTGCCCATGGTGAACACGAGGCTCAGCAAGTAGATCGCGAATAGAATGACGGAAATCTGCAGGCTGAATTCGCGCTGCTCGGCCTCGCTGGCCACGTGGAGCAAGGCCGGCACGATCAGTCCGATCGATGCCAACGTCAGCAGCGCAGCCGACATCCCCGCCAGAGCTTTGTTGAAGTTCTGCTTCTCCCGGCGCAGACCACCCGCCACCATCGACAGACCTAACGACAACAGAAGATTCATCAGGATGGATCCGGAAATCGACGCCTTCACGACCGACGTTAATCCCTTGCTCAAAGCGAAGCCGGTGATGATCAGTTCCGGAGCATTGCCGAGCGTCGCGTTCAGGAGCCCTCCCTGGGTCGCGCCCATAAACTCGGCTAGCCGTTCCGTAAAGCCGCCCATGAGGTTTGCCAACGGCACGATGGCCAGACACGATACGACAAAGACCACCAACGGGTTCACGTCGGCCCAGTGCAATCCAATGGCAAGCGGGACGAAGGCCAAGAGAACCTTGAGAAACATCCGTGAGCTCCTAACTGACGAGGAAATGCGACGCAGCAGAAGACGCAGAGCGGATGCGATGTAGGGCTGGCACTTATCGACCGAACGGTGCCGCGGCTTTAGCTCATTGTGCCGGATGTCGGTGCCACGAGCACATCATGCAGTGCCAGCCGAAGGTCCGCCATCTCGTCCATGGTTTTCCGCCTGTCCGTTTTTCTGGTGACGATGGGCCGGGTCAGTCCCCACAAGATCCCAAATAACGCCAGCCCCAGACCAAGGGGAGGAATGAGCAACAACAGAACGGGATCGCGGTAGTCTTTCCAAGTGCCCCAATTCGCAAGCACGTAAACCAGCGAGCCGGCCATCAACACCATGGCCGGAATCGCGGCGCACAGCGCCAGGATTTCCGTGAAACGCAGAAACCAAGAAAGTGTGACACGGACTGTACGACACTTAGAATCGGCGGGAACGACCTCGACTCGGTACCCCCAGAACTGCCCTCGCGACACCCAGATCCGATGGCCGTGGAGATTCGGCCATTCCTTGAACGGGGCGAACGTCCTCGTCTGATGGACGTACCCTTCCGACGCGGGAAATCGCTCCTTGAGAAACCGAGTGGCGAATTCGCTGATGTCCGTGAGAACGGCCGGCTGTCCATCCGCGGAGATTTCGGCCACTCTCAGCTTCTTGATCATTTCTGCCATGATATCTCTTTCCCTGGAGCCACGAGCCGCGGACGACCACTTCGACGAAGTTGCTTTTGAAGAGACTTGCGAGGGGCATGTTACGGCTCGCAAGCATCCCGCGCTGGCTTGCAGGAGGCAAGACCAATCGGGACGCGCATGACTGCTAGCTGCTCGGTGGCCGGCCAATTCCTCGAGGTGCCTGTGCGGTCAAACATGGGCGGCAGTTCAGCCCAGCCAGCCCAACTCGCCGCGCGGCGGGAACCGGTGACGTGGACGATCTCACCCTTTCGGCAGCGTGCTACTGAGGCCGATCACGGCCCATGCGGTCCCGAAGTATCTGGACATTTGTCAGGTCTTGGTGAGTTTTCAGGCTTCGACGCCGAGCAGCTTGCAAGCGTCGTCGTAACCGGCGGCGCGGAAACCCTGTTGATCGTCGCGGTTATAGCCGTAGGCGCTGGTGGTCACGCGCGCCAGGGCCACCATCTGCCGCCAGCGGAATGCCGGCCGAGTGGTGCGGTACTCCTCGCGCACGGTGTTGTAATACTTTTCGCCGTGCAGCCGCCCGTCCTCGCTGATGGCGTACTTCAGCATGAGATCGAACACCGGTTCCACCGAGTAGGCGCGCTCGCCGTAGATCAGGATGGCGGCCGTGGCGTGCCCCTGGTCGTTGTGGCGGATGGCGTCTTCCGCTTCGGCCAACAGGCCCGCCGCATCCTGAACCTTGACCAGGGCGCGGTGCTCGTCGGTCGGGTAGGCGGGCGTCGAGAACGGGGCCGACTGGACACCGGCATGGTAGGCGGCGACGATCAGCCCCGACACTGCGTGCCGCGACTCGGCCACGCGGCACATGTTCCGCCAGGCATTCGTCGCGTCGGACGAGTGGACGCCGGCCGAATCGCCGTGGGTACGCCATTTGTCAGGCCCCTGTCGAAGCACGTAGAGATTGGACGCCAGCGAAATCGCTTCACCGACGACTTCCGGGTCGATGCCCTCCGCCAGCGCGGCGGCGACCGCCTCGGCCGCGCGATCTCGAGGGCCGTTGTAGATCGTTTGGCTGAGCTCATCGACCGCGGTGTCGCCCGGGTCGCGATTGCCGAGCGTCTTGCCGACGAGCTTGTACTGATCGAGCAATTTCGGCACCAACGCGCGGATCGGCGACTCGGGATGCTTGCTCTTGACATGCTCCCGCTCATGATCGGTACAGAGCCGGATGCATTGCCGGAGCAGCGAGTAGGCATATTCCTTGCCCAGCAAGCCGACCAGGCCGTAGGTGCGGTGCGCGAACACGAAGCGGTGAACGTTGAGATCGTCCTGTACGGCGGGCTGTAGGGCATTGAACGCGTCGAGCGGAGAATCGCCAACCGTGGCCAGCAGTTTCTCGCCCAGGTCGACGTCGACCTTGCGGCAGGCGTCGCGGATTTGCACCCCAAGATCTCCTTCTGAGGCGTGCTCGGCGGCGTGCAGTGCCTGCAATGTCGTTTTCGAGGCGCCACCCACGTTCTGGATCTGCTGTGCGTTTCGGTACAACACTTTCAGCACCGGTAGCGGCTGGCGGCCACTGGGGAGCAGCCGGCTCATCTCCAAGGCGGGCAGCATGGCCATCGCCGTGTGGAAGCCGACGTAGTCGCACCCGCCAAACGTCACGGCGTTGGCCAGCGCGCCGGCGGCAGTCAGTTTTTTCAAGTCGGTCTCACCCTTGAGTACCATGGCGGCGAGCAAGGGCTGGAGCTTTTCGGCGGAGGTGCCGCGCATCAACTCGACGAGCCCCGCGTATTCACCAAGTGGGATCGAATCGGAGCCTTGCTCGGCAAAGGCCGTGGAGAACCCCAGGTCGGTCGCCAACGCGGCACCCAGCCCGGCGGTAAGCATACCGCGGCCGACATCCGACAGAAACGCGCGACGGTTGGTGGGAACCATGGAATCCTCCGCTTCGTGGGACGGGGAAAAAAGGAGTGCAGCCTTGGCGCCCGCCGGGTGCCGACCCAAAGGGCCAATGACCAGCAACGCCTATAAGTAGAACGGAGAGGTGTTACACCGTGTTTCTGGCCTGATTGTGCTGTGGGCAGCCTGGCGTAGGCCAGGCCATCAGCCGGACTGTCTCACTCCACCCATTCTGTAGCGTACCATACGGCTGGCGGCGTGGAAGCGCGACGGTTCAACATGGGCTTCGACTGCGCGAACGCTAATTGGCGGTTTTTAAGAAGTACTCATCGGAGGAAGCAATCGCAGCGCTGATCTGCTGGTCCGTAGCACCGCCGGCCAGTTCGTTCACCCAGACGTCCAAGCCCGCCGGTTCGGCGAGCCGGTCGAGAAGCTGACCGTAGTCCAGGGCCACGACATCCTGACGGTATTCTTGATTGCTCAGGATGTTCGTCGCGACGCTGGTGCGGCTTGTGCCCGAGGCGAGCTTGGCGCTCCACATGGCCTCGTCCTGGGAATCGATTGGTCGACCGAGCGCGTCGAGGTACAAGGCGACCAGGAAACCGTCGTTGGTGCCGCCGCCCTGGGTGCTGAAGAACTCGGGCGAGCCGGCGATCAGGGCCGCGATTTGTTCGATCGTGTCGCCGTGGGCTATGAGGTTGGTGAATCCACTCTGGCCGCCGGCGTCGGCGGCGCGGTGCAGGTAGCGCTCGTAGAGCATGTCGACGGTGTCCGTTTCGTACTCGATCGAAGATTCGACCTCGGACACCAGTTCCGCGCGCGTGTTTCCCGCGGCAAGAAAGCCGCTCCATACCGCCAGACCGCCGGCTTCCACCTTGCGGCCCAGAAAATCGCGATAGACTTCGGAGATGAATCGTTCGTTGGGCGTGCCACGCGTGCCGTCGGGCAGCAATTCTTCCAGAATCGTTGCCTTTGGAGTCACGGCCGTCGTGAGTCCACCGCCCGTAATAGTCACCGACATGGAATAGGTGTTTTCGTCATGGTAGGTGTGAGAGCCGGTGACCGTATAGGTGCCACTGGATAGGGAAATGCTGCCAGAACTGGTCACACCGTCGCCCCAGCCGATCGTGGCGGAAAAAGTGTTGGTGGATGGCGTGCCGCTTGCCGTGAACGTCGCTACCACGACGTTGACAAGCGGGCTGAATTCGAAGCCGTTGACCGCAGTGCCACTGAGCGCGATGGCTGAGGCTGAGGAAACATTCGCGGTGTTCGTCTCCGTGACGTCGCTCGCCGTGCCGTGGTGCAAGGTGACATGGATCGCAAACGTTCCACCATTGGCGTAGGCGTGTTGTCCAGTGACCGTGAATACGTGTGTCTGGGAGTTGACTGCAATGACGCCGCTGGTGGGGCTTGTGCCGTCGCCCCAATTGACGTCGGCCGAGTAATTCTTCAACGACTCTGCGCCGGCGGGGTCGGTAAACGTAGCGACGGTTTGGCTCGTGGACGCACCGCCCACCGTGGCCTTGTAGGTGAACCCACCCGCGCCGATCACCGCTGGATCGCTGACCGTGGCCGTGCTCGCGACGGTCACGTCGTTCGCCGTGCCGTGGCGCAACGTGACGTGCATCGTAAACGTTCCCTCGTCGGTGTAGGCATGCAGTCCAGTGACCGTGAATACGTGCGTAACGGCGTTGACCGAAATGACGCCGCTAGTGGTGCTTGTGCCGTCGCCCCAATTGACGTCGGCCGAGTAGTTCTTCAACGACTCTGCGCCGGCAGGGTCAGTAAATGTGGCGACCGTCTGGCTCAGGGGCGCACCTCCTTCCGTGGCCTTGTAGGTGAACCCGCCCACACCGATCACCGAAGGATCACTGACCGTGGCCGTGCTCGCGACGGTCACGTCGTTCGCCGTGCCGTGGTGCAACGTGACGTGCATCGCAAACGTTCCCTCGTCGGTGTAGGCATGCAGTCCACTGACCGTGAATACGTGCGTAACGGCGTTTACCGCAATGACGCCGCTGGTGGCGCTTGCGCCGTCGCCCCAATCGATGTCTGCCGAGTAGTTTTTCAACGACTCTGCGCCGGCGGGGTCGGTAAATGTGGCGACCGTCTGGCTCAGGGGCGAGCCGCCTTCCGTGGCGGTGTAGGTGAACCCGCCCGCACCGATCACCGATGGATCACAGACTGTGGCCGTGCTCGCGACGGTGACGTCGTTGGCAGCGCCGTGGTGCAACGTGACGTGAATGGCATATGTTCCCTCGTCTGTGTATACGTGCTTCCCGCTGACCGTGAAAATCTGCGTTTCGGTATCGAGCACAATTTCACCACCGGTGGCGCTTGTGCCGTCTCCCCAATCGATGTTGGCCGAGTAGTTGTTCAGCAAGTCGGCGCCCGCGGGATCGGTGAAGGTGGCCAATGTTTGGTTGGCGGGCGTGCTGTTTTCCGTGGCCGAGAAGGTGAAATCGCCAGTTCCGACGACCGAAGGGGGCTGGCTCTGCGAGTCCTCATCCAAAATCGTCAGCATGGCCGTGCCGACCGGTCCGATGCTAGGGCCGCCCGTGGCGTTCGACAGCTTCAGGAGAATGGTTTCGTCGTTCTCGACCAGCGAATCGTTGATGATGGGGATGGTGAAGGCCTGTATCCGGAGAAAAGGATCAATTGTCAGCGTGCCGGAGACGGCCGCATAATCAACGCCCGCGGTCGCTGTGCCGTCATCGGTCGAGTAATCCACCGTTACCGGGACATAGTGGTTGGTGTTCGGGTCGTCGACCAGCTTGGCGCCGGGCGCGGGAGTGAAGGTGACGATGACCGTGAAGCCGGCGTTGTTCTCCGCCACGCGATAATCGGAGGCGCTGAATTTGATCTGGCCCGCCGTCTCGACGATGGTCTCGACCGCCGGATTATCGTAGTGCGAGCTACCAAAATCGAGCGAGCCGATGGTCGCACCCCCGGTGGGGTTGCTCAAGGTCACGAAAAATGTCTCGTCGCCTTCGACCAGGTTATCGGGAAGAATGGGTACGGCGAACGTCTTGCTCGTTTCACCGTTATTGAACGTCAGCGTCCCGGAAGTGGCTTTGTAATCCGCGCCGGCTGTGGCCGTACCGTCGCTCGTGGCATAATCGACCTGCGCCATTCCCTGGGTTCCGTCGAGCCGAGATACCGTAATCGTGGCGCTGCCCTCATTTTCGCCAACCGACGATGCATCGACAATAAAATGCCCTGGCGTGGGAGTGTCGCTGTCCAAGATCTTTACGTCCTCCTTGCCGAGTCCCGCAAGAATAAAGGCCCCGCCGGTCGGATTGCTCAGCACGACCTGAAAGTCGCCGGGGTCGTCCACGATGTGATCGTCGATGATCGGAACGTAAAAAAACGCCTCTGTATCACCCGGCTGAAAGGTGAAAACGCCGGTTGTGGCGACATAGTTTGTGCCGGCCTGGGCCGTGCCGTCGACCGTGGCGTAGGAAACCGATTCCGTGGTCGAAAGCTGGCCGGCGCGGAACACGTCGATTTGCACTTTTCCGTCGTTTTCGTTAATGCTTGTCTGCGAAAAGGAACTGATGCCGAACGCGCCGTGCTGGTCTTCCTCGTCGTTGAGGGTCAACACGCTGGTGGTCGTCGGACCCAGCGTCGCGCCTCCGGTCGGATTGCCGAGCGTTACCTGAATCGTTTGCGGGCCGCGATACACCGGGGTATCGAAGTTATTGTTGATGAGATCCGTTACGTAGTTGAAGGTGATTTCAGCGGTCATCTGACCCGGTGCGAAGGTCACGACGCCAAAATTGTCTTCGTAATCCACGTCGCCGTTGGGCGTGGTAACCAACGGCACGGCCGTGCCGCCGGTCACTCGGTATTCGACCGTGACGGTTCCCTGGCTGCCGCCGAGGCGTGTCACGTCTAAGGAGGCCGAACCAAGCGCCCGATCGACGTTGAACGCGGCGTTGGCGAACTCGATCTCGCCGGCAGTGTCACTGTCGGCGATGGTAACCACGGCATGTGTCACGGCGCCCAGGCTGGCGCTGGTCGGATTCGTCAAGTCGATCAGGAAGGTCTTGCCGCCGTCGGCGATATGATCGTCCGCGACGGGAATGGTAATGGTCGTGGTCGCCTGGCCGTCGTCGAAAGTAACGGTGCCCGACTCGGCGCTGTAATTCGTTCCGGCGCTGGCCGTTTCATCGCTGGTCGCGTAATCGACCGTGGCCGTGCCGGCCGTGGAACCGGTGCGCGTAAGAACGACAACGGCGGCGCCGCCGGTCTCCGTCGCCAAATACGCGGGCGAGGCGAATTGCACCGTTTCGGGATCGGCGGCGATCACGGGAACGGGCCGTGAAAACAGGGAAGTATTTCCCGATTGATCGGTTGGCGTCGTCGTAGCGGTAATCCATTCACCGACGGGCACAGCCTGATCGAGCGGTATCTGAAATTCGGCCGTTCCGCTGTCGTCGACGAGCACCGAGATCGACTGCAAGTAGGTCTGTCCGTCGCCAAAGCCGCTCGGATTGACGGCGTCGTTGGCAAAAAAATCGACGTCATACTGCGTGAACGGGACGCCGGCCAGCGAACCGGCTACCACTGTGCCTTGCGGGTCGAAGATGGCCGACGTCAAGACCGGCGCAGTATCGACTGCGTCCACCCCACGTTGTTCGGCATAGGTGGAGAGAACGGCGTTGATGTTCGTAATGATCCCGAGGCCCCCGTTGGCGAAGATGTCATTTCCTTCGACGACGTTGCCCATGCCGAAGGGCACATCGACACCCGGGCCGCCGTTGAAGGCGACGGTGTTGCCCGCGCCGGTCGCAGTACCGCCGATCGTTTCGTCGCTAGCCAGGTAATTCGACGTGATGATCGAGATCCCCTCTCCCGCGTTGCCGAGGTTACGCATTCCCAACACGTCGGTGCCGATCTTGTTTCCTTGGATGGTAGTTCCAGTCGAGGAATGATCCTGTTCGGTGCTACCCTCACCGTCAAGGACGCGAATCCCGTCGCCGCCATTGGCCGCGATCACATTGCCCGCCCCAGGATAGGCGCCTCCAACGGCGTCGTGGGAACTGCTCGAGATACTGACGCCGTCACCGCCGTTGCCCAGCGGCATGGTTCCTGTCACATTGGTGCCGATGTAATTCCCCAAGATCGCAATGCCGTTTGGAAAGTAGCCGCCGACACGGACGACGATGCCACTGCCAGCGTTGCCGGAAATCACGTTTCCCGCGCCAGGCTGAGAACCGCCGATGACGGCGTTATTCTCCTCAACGACAACGCCGTCTTGTTCACCCGTGAACTTGCCGTTGCCCAGGGCCTCCGCGCCTGTGTAATCGGTGCCGATCAGGTTGCCTTCGACCAAATCGCCGCTGAAGCCATCCAGTACGACACCGGGGCCAACATTGCCCGAGATGACATTGCCGGCGCCGGGTGTATCACCACCGATGGTGTTCTGATAGCCGTCAGAGCGAATGCCGGGAAAGACGCCTTCATCTCCACCGTTGCCCAGAGCTTTTGTTCCTGTGACGTCGGTGCCAATGAGATTGCCCATCAGCACATTGCCGTTGGCACTCGGTATGAGATGAACCCCGTAGCCGTCATTGCCGGAGATCAGGTTGCCCGCTCCGGGATCGGTACCACCGATGGTGTTGAAGCTACCCGCGATGTCGACGCCGTCGTTTGCGTTGTTCAAGGCAATCGTCCCGCTGATGTCGGTGCCGATGTAATTGCCCTGCACCGTGTTTTCAATTGCGAAACCCTGGAGACTCACGCCGGTAGGTATGATGTTTCTTGCTGCGGCGGTGGTGCCGCCGATGAGGTTGCCGGCGGCAATGTCCGATGGGTTGCCGCCTATTTCCACGTCTCCAATTTCGCCCAACAGCCTCTGCGAGAGGAGAACGGTGCCCGTCACGTCGGTGCCGATCAAGTTGCCTTGCACGACGTTGTCGGAGACGTCGTGAATGAAGACTCCACCCTCAATGAGATTACCGGCGCCGGCCGTGGTGCCCCCGATCGTGTTGCCCGAACTGGCAATGATGATTCCGCCATGCAGCTCGGTGGTAAATGCTACGGTGCCGGTGACGTCGGCGCCGATGAAATTCCCTTCGATGTGGTTTCCGCCGGTATTCTGGTCAAAAGAGCTCGTGCTGGCATCGTAGCCATTCACATACACCGAGCCAATAAGATTGCGGGCGGCGGCGGTCGTGCCGCCGATCAGATTGTTGGGCGATAGATTGACGTAGACGTCGGCACCTGAGGCCGGCACCGCATTGGTACCCGTCACGTCGGTGCCGAGAAAGTTACCCTCAAGAATGTTTCCGCCGAGGCCGGTAAGCTCGATTCCATACTGAAAGCTGTGGACCACCAGGCCGCGCACAATGCTGCCGCCGCCGGTGATGCGCAGGCCATCGGCGCCTGATCCCGCCTGCGAGCCATCCAACTCAACCAGCGGCAGGCCCTGGTAGCCCGGCTGGCTCGTGCCGTCGACAAACACCGGATCGGTGATGTCGGGTAGCGGCGACTGCGGCAGAATGACACGGTTCAAATTGGGAAGGTCGAAGTCGATGATGTCCTGTCCCGGATGGCTGTTGGCGGCCAGAATCGCCTCGCGCAGCGAGAAGTGCGTGGGGTCGGGTACGGGGTCGTTCGCGTCGTCGCCGGTGTTGACGATGAACACGAGCGGGCTGTCGGGAGACAGTTTCAGCGCCGCGGAGAACTCCGAGGTCTCAAAGTCTCCGAGGCTGGCGGTGGCTGTGATGTATGAACCCGGCGCGGCTCCCACAGGCAAGTTGACGTTGAACAAGACCTGCCCGCCATCGTCGGTGCCCACGAACGTCGAGCCCAAGAAGGTCTCCCCGGGACCATAGCCCGATGGTCCGGCGGCGCTGCTGGAGTAAAAGTCGAGCGTAAAAAACGAGTCGAGCGAGCTGTTCAAGGTGCCGGTAATGTATGTCTTGCCGCCATAACTGGCTGCACTGGCCAGGACAGGAAAGTTTTGCAATTCGTTGGGGCCGTCGTCGGTATCGCCAGGGTCGTTGGGCGTTACGCCGTCGCTCCCCAGGTCGATGCCCAAGCCTGTGTTGGCGAAGATCGAGTTGGCCTCTATCAGGTTTCCGGTGCCTTGCAGAATGTCGACGCCGGGGCCGGCATTGAAGGCGATCGTGTTGCCTTCGTCCGCGGAGCTGAAACCAATTTCATTGCCGCTCGCGTCGCCGTCAATCAACACGCCGGGACCGCCGTTGCCAAGCGGGCTGATGCCATCGGCCGCCGTGCCAATGAAATTGCCGACAATTGAATTCACGTCGGCGCCGACTCCGTGCAGGTAAACACCGCCCTTCAAGTTGCCCGAGATGACGTTGCCCATGCCAACGGTGCTCGGGCCTCCGGAATCGCCTGGCTCTTCCTCCTCGTCATTGGAGGGCGGGGAATTGTTTTCGATCTCGACGCCGAATAAGCCGTTCCCCCGGCCGCTGGCGCCGCTTGCGTTAGTGCCCAGGTCGTTGCCGACGATGTCGGCCGATCCAGCGGTCAGCATGTGGATGCCGTCGCCCGAGAAGCGATCGATCATCAGCCCCTGGATCGTGGCAAATCCGCTGGCCACGGTCAGTCCATCGGCCCCCGGCCCGGTGAGTCTGCCATCGAGCTCCACGAGCGGCGTCGTCCCTTCCAGGTCGTCGCCGTCTTCCGAGGGCGGCAGCCGGAAGCCGTCGATGGTCACCGAGTCGGTGATGGCGGGTAACGGCGAGAGCGGCTGAATCGTATGCGGCGCCGTTCCCGGAATCTGAAAGGTGATCTCATCGGCGCCGGGGTTTGCATTGGCGTTGAGAATGGCTTGCCGCAGCGAACCGGGGCCACCATCGGCCGTGGTGGTGACGGTGAAGGGATCGGGAAGGCCCGGACTGCCCGCGTCGACGATCGTATTATTGTCGGCATCCAGGTCGTCGTCGCCACGAGCGCCGTTGACGAAGTGCAGCGTGACGGTATTGCCGTTGATTACGGCCCCGGTGTCGGTTTTCGCACTGTAGTTCCAATAGTACCAGTGCGGGCTGGAATTCTTCGGCGTCGGTCCGTAGCGCCAATAGATCGAGCCGTCAGGCATCGGCACGGGCAGGGTCATGGTGACCGTCACATGTTGTCCCGGAGAAACTCCAGTCAGTGTGAAGTCGACGAACCCCAGGCCAAACACGGTGTGTGCGGGTGCATCGCTGGGCGAAGGGTTCGGAATCGACCAGGCGTTCTCGACATTCACTCCCGACGGCGCCTGAAGAGTGACAAAGCTATTGGGGTTCAAAGCGTCAGGGAATGAAACCACGCTGGCATTCTGGCTGTCGCCGCCCGGCGCGTTGTTCTCCACCGCGTCGGCGATGCCGTCGCCATCGCTGTCGGTCTGTACGATCACGGCATTCGAGAACTGCGAAGTATTTCCGATCGGATCGGTGGCGGTGGCGCGAAGATTCGTCTCGTCGGCCATTCCGTCGGGCAAAGCCACGTCAAACTTCCTGAAACCGCTGCTGTTCGTGGTAACAAGGATGACTTTGACAAAGGTCCGCGCGTCGTCCTTTTCGGCGCCATTTAGGCCTTGCTGAACTTGGCCTGAGAAAAACTCGATCGTGTAAGTGGTGCCGGCGGCGGCCTGAATCCAACCGGCGACCCGGTGGCTTTCACCCGTAGTGGCCAGGGAAAGGGTCGGGGCCGCTTGTAAATCGTTGCCGCCACCCGAGGGGTCCAACAGAATGCCCAGACCACCGTTAGCAAAAATCTGGTTGTGTAGAATCGAATTGGCGCTGCCCGACGCCACGTCCAAGCCGTCGCCGGTGTTATCGTGAATGCTGTTGGCGTCGGCGCTGTCAGGCCCGCCAACTTGATTGTTGAATGCCGAGTTGGTGATCTCGATCCCGTCCTGCGTGCTTTTGGCGATTTCATTGCCTTGAATTGTGTTCCCAACGTCGAAATACTGCACGTGCGTATCCGTGTCGACAGACGTGCCACCCACGATCTTGATTCCCAGCGTATTCCCAAGAATTTCATTGCCGGGGGTAACGCCGGGTGCGCTGGTTGGCTCTCCGATCGTGTTAGGGCCCGCTATGGCGCTGACAATACCTGTGCCATTTCCCAGGCCTGCTGCGGCGGTGCCGTCCAAAGCAGTGCCAATGAAGTTGCCCACGAGGTAGTTGCCGGCCGCTCCCGCTTGTAGCTGGATGCCGACAGCATTGGCGGAGATGACATTGCCCGTCTGCTTGAAGTAGCCCCCGATGATGTTATTTGCGGCCGCGTTGCTCAGCAGGATGCCGGCGCCGGTGTTTCCTTGCGCCGCGCCGGAGGCATTGATGCCGATGTAATTGCCCCGCACGACGTTCTCGTTCGTGCCGGCGCCGCTAATAATAATTCCGCTGGCGCCGTTGAGGATGACGGTGTTGAAATCGGCCGTACTGGCGCCGATGAGGTTGTTCGCGGCGCCTTTTTGGAGAGTGATTCCAGAGGACGCGTTCGCTGCGATCACGTTGTTGAGGATTTCGTTTATCCGGGATTTGGCCCCCTCAATAACGATTCCATCGCCGCTGCCGGGATTCGCGGGATCCTTCGCGGTGTAGTAGATAAAATTGCCCGTGCCCGTTGCCGCCCCCCCAATCCAGTTTCCCGGAGAATCGTCGATTTTGATTCCGGCATTCACATTGGGAATCTGGTCACCGTTGACGTTGGTGCCGATGTAATTCGCCTCAACATGGTCACCGGTGGTGCCGTCCTTGAGCTCGATGCCAAACATCTTGTTGCCGCCGATGACGTTTGCACGGATAGTCACTTGCGCGGCCGCAACGGTCGCCTCGTCGTTCGCAACGATGATGCCGCCCAGAGAATTGGCAAGTGGCAGGTCTGCGGTCTGATCGACGATGATGGGGGTGGCGTCCTTGTCGGTGCCGATGTAGTTCCCGAGAATCAGCGTGCTGTTCGCCCCGGACTCTAGCTCAATTCCCTCACCCCCATTGCCGGAGATCACGTTGCGCAGGCTTGGATCATCGCCGCCAATTTGAGTAAGTAAGGTGTCCGCCACAAAGATACCAGAACCGCCTGTGTTCGGTAGGGCGGACGTGCCTTGCATCGTCAGGCCGATATAGTTGTTCCTCACGGAATTCGATATGCCCGCTTGCGTAATAGCCAAGCCATTACTGGAGTTTCCCGAAATCACATTTCGGCCGAGGTCTCCGGCCACGCCGATGACGTTGAACGCGGCGCCGTCTGCGATGGTCAGTCCGGCAAGAAGATTCGGCAAAGGCTGCATGCCGTCCGCCGTGGTGCCGATAAAGTTGCCGGCGACGATATTGGCTGTGGCGGTTGAGCCGTGAATGGACACACCGCTCTCGCTATTGCCGGAGATGACGTTCCGTGCCCCGGCTACGGCGCCGCCAATGGTATTGGCGGCAGCGCCGTTGATCTCGACTCCAATGTTGTTGCCGAGGCCCTTCGACGTACCGTCGGTACCCGTCCCAATGTAGTTTCCTTCCACGACGTTGCCGACCGTCAACGTGCCCGTGACCGAAGAGTCAAAGAGGTAAACGCCGTCCTCAAGGCTATTGACGATAAAGTTGCGGGCCGCTGGGGTCGTTCCACCGATCGTATTATTTGCGGCATCGCTGATGTCGACGCTCTCATAATTACCCTTCAGCGCGATTCCAGGTGAAGTGATGCTCATGCCGATGCCATTGCCTATGACTTGGTTCGTCGTTGCGCCGTCTGCAATCGTCACTCCTACCAAGAAATTGGCGGCAATCGTGTTGCCCAAACTCGATTCGACGCCGCCGACCACTTGAGTGCCGCCGACGAAGTTGCCGGAAGCATGGTCCTTGATGACAACTCCGTCGAAATTGGGCAGTGAAACAGATAGATCGGCCGCCACGCCGATCAGGTTTTTTTGCAGCTTGTTGCCGCTGGCGCTGGCGCCGGTGATGACGACGCCCTCCAAGGTGTTGGCGCTAATCACATTTCCGGCGTTCAAATCTCCGATGACGTTTCCGGAAGAGCTGTCGATCACTATTCCGTTCACATTGGGCAGTGGGCCGCGACCATCGGCGGTCGTACCGATTTTGTTGCCTTCGAGGACGTTATCATCGGAAAAATCAGTGATGAGCACCCCTTGTCCTTGGCCAGGAACAGTCCCTGAGGCCGGTGTGCCGTTGCCGGAGATGACGTTGCCCGCTCCCGGAGTGCCGCCGCCGATCGTATTGGCCGTGGGCCCCACCATCTGGCCCATGAGCGCGAAGCCGTCAAGGGCCACGCCGCTGTGAGCGTTTGGGAGTTTTGTATCGCCATTCTTGTTCGTGCCGATGTAGTTACCCTGGACTGTATTGGAAATGACGCCAGGAGATTGCATCAGAATGCCATCGTTGAAATTGCCCGAAATGATGTTTCGGGCCATGACAATCGAGTCGCTCGTTCCGTCGCTTGCATCGTCGCCGCCAATCAGGTTGAAGGCCACCGTGGCCGAGGGATCGCTGGCGAAATTGGCCAGAACGACGCCGTTCTGACTATTGCCGAGCGGGATTTCTCCCTGCTTGATCGCTAGGCCGCCGGAATCAGTGCCGATGTAGTTGCCCTGGACGACGTTGCTTAGGGCACGTTGTTGGGCCACCGGCATGGAGATTAAGTTTTCGCTCGTACCGATGGTCTCGATCTCGACGCCGTTGTAGTTCGCTGAGATGACGTTGCGGCTGTTGGCCTGCGTGCCACCGATGATATTCGCGCTGGCGTCATCGAGCCGCACGCCGTCTTCGCCGTTGCCAACCGGCGTCGAGCCATCCGATCCGACGCCGATATAGTTGCCTGCGATCAAGTTGCCCGACCCGCCTAGAACATAGACGCCATTCTTGGTATTGCCGGCGATGACGTTGCCGCCATCGGGCTCAAATTGCTTGCTGATCGGGTCAAAATTTCCGATGAAATTGTTCGAAGCGAAACCGAGTTGAGAGGAACCGCGAGGCGGACCCAAAAAGATGCCGTCGGTGCCCGTCGCACCTGGCGCCGGCAGCGCGTTCAGGCCGTCGACGTCGGTGCCGATGTAGTTGCCTTCGATGTAATTGTTGGTGTCGGACTGGTCCTCGAGAAAGATTCCGGTCAGACCGTTGCCCGAGATGAGGTTGCCTTCGCTGAGCGGACCCGCGTCGTTGACACCGCCAATGAGATTGTAAGACGACTGGAAGACGTCGATTCCGCCGGCTGCGTTTGGCGCGGCAACCCTTCCCGACGCATCGGTTCCAATGAAATCGGCCTGAATGATATTGTTCAAGCCGGGGCCGTTACCGTGAACAAAGTCATCGGAACCGTCCAAGACCAGACCGAAACCTCCAAAGTTATCCACGACCAGGCCCTTGACGGTGTTTCCGCCGTCCACGAACAGCAGCCCCACGGAATTGCCCACCTGGGTGCCGTCGATCACGATAACGGGGTTTTGAGGAGCGTAACCCGGCTGGCTCGTGCCGTCGATGACGATCGAGTCGGTGATGACCGGCAGTGCTGACAGCAGGCTGATTTTTTGCAGACCGCTGCCAATGGCGAAATCGATCGTGTCGAGTTGACTAGCGGCCGGCGTGCCGTT